>Ga0189291_100035_pt1 | contig 253901 bp, 247 predicted proteins | sample UW1redminimetaG_FD_130331 | JGI IMG/M metagenome (GOLD analysis project Ga0189291, IMG submission 130331) | Marine microbial communities from the Costa Rica Dome - UW179B-red mini metaG | ecosystem: Environmental > Aquatic > Marine > Oceanic > Photic zone | place: Costa Rica: the Eastern... | reverse complement strand
GTTCCCGTTTGACCGAGCGCCGCCAGATCACTCTGGCGCGGGACGTCCCCCGCACGCAAATCCAAGCCGTCACACCTGCTCGCCACACCGAGGGTCATGCACCTCCCCGTGTCTGTAGCGAACGCAGTGAGGGTAAGTGAGGTTGGGAGAGCGGGGATTGGTTTGGTCAAACCAGTCAATCAGATGAATGCACTGGACGGATAAACAAGGATTGATCGAGATAACGCGCGATAGCCTCTTGGCTCGGCAATGGTGACAGAGGTGGAGAACTGTTTGAAGGGGATTTTGATTCACAATTTAATCGAGAACTCAAAATTGTCTCTAGGGACTTGCTGTGCGGCGTAATGTCGAAGAGGGTGAGATGGCACGCTTCGCTTTATCTTGCACTACAACTTCTTTATGTTTTTCCGCATTATAAAAAACCCTAGAAAATTGCTACAACCACACTCCCTCTAACAATGTCATCGCTGGTTAATGCGATTTAGCGTATGGTAAAAAAGCGGCAAACCCGAGCGCAATTAGCAATAGACCTAAACCAATCTTTAGAAAGAACTTTCTCCAGTCTGTACTTGGCTTCGCAAAATTGATTGTTCCACTCATGAAAATGCCAAAACCGACAATAAGTAAGGCAAAGCTTATATACTTTAGAAAAACAGCCATTTGATCTGTTATCTCCACTTCTAGCTGTGCGCTTACGATAGCATGAAGCCCTCCACCTACCGCAAACTCTGTGCGGTCAGCTGTGTCCGTAGAAAAACCTACTGAACCGACACTAGGAGGTGTCAACACGATGGCTGTATTAATAGCTGCTGCTGTCACCTGTCCAGAAACTGGATTTGGTTTCTTGGAAACACAGTAAACAGCTGTATCGGCACGCACGACTTTTTTAATCAAAATCCTTCTTCCACTGCACGGAGAGCTTTTGGCGCTCATCTGGCAAGGTCTCCGCTTCGAGGGAGATGTTGTTTCGGACCTGCCATTCGACGGCAATGCCCGGTGTGCCTTCGGCGGCGGTGCGGATTTCAAGATAGACGTCGTCCGATAGATATTTGCCCGTTGTCAGCTGTGCCTGCCCCGTATCGTTCTGACCGATTTCGAGCGTGTCGAGACCAACGGCATTTTCCAGCGATCCGAACAGATCGAAGCCCGACCCGCCGGAGAGCTGCGTCAAAGCGGCGGCGAGCCGTGCAGCTTCAATGGCGGAGAGTTGGGTTGGCGAGCGCCCAAATAGGATGCGCGAAAGCACTTCGTCTTCTGGCAAGTTTGGTTCTGACGTCAGTTTAATTTCGGGTCGATCCAGCGTCCCGGTAATCGCGACGACCGCCGTTAGGTCTGGCGTTTGCCGCACCGCTTCGAGCGAGAGGATTGATTGCATCACATCATCTCGCAGAATGACGCTGCTTTCGCGAAATTCGAACCGCTTGCTGAGGAAATCAAAGCGACCACGCGCAATCGACATGTCGCCGGCAACGACGGGGTTATCGAACGCGCCGCGCACGCGCGCATTCAAATTCATGGATGCGTTCAGGCCGCGACCCGTCACTTTGATCCGTCCGTTGGAGATGATTTTCACGTCCAGTTCGGTGACAGCTGTGGCAAAACTTCGGTCGACCTCTTCTTCCGGCTGATCACCGAAATCGACGTCTAGCGTCGGCAGGCCCGGCTTGGGCAATCGCGCTATATTGAGATCGGCATCGGTGACGCGGAGCTCTCCCGCCAAGCGGAACAGCTCCTCCGTGCGGGACACGGTCAGCTCGCCGCTGACTTCGGCATGGCCTTCGCGGCGGTCGACGACCCGCAATTTCTCGGCCTGAATATCCACTGTCCCGGTGCCTTCGCCCAGACCCATGCGTCCCGATCCGTTGAGTGTGCCGCCGCTCACCCCTTCGGCGGACAGGGTCGGCACATTAATCGTTTCGCCGGATAGCTCGGCGATCATCGTGATGTTTTTCAGGTTGAGGCCGAGCACGCCTTGTTCAAACCGGCCCTCCGTCAGAGCGATCCGTCCCGCCAATCCGGTCGGCGTGGCGGGAACAGTAAATTCGATATTCGTATCGATTTGCCCGGCCACATCCGTACGCGGCGGTAAGAAGAGCTCAACCACCGGGCCGATTTCACCGCGTAAGTTAGCGCGACCTTGTAGTGGTGTGACCAGAGGATAGACCAAGAACGGCGCGGTTGGCAGCGTGTCGAGCGGGCCTTCGATCACGGCTTGACCGTCAAGGCCGCCTTCGGTCGCGCGCATCGTGGCGGTGAGCTGCTCGCCCACCAGCTCTATCTGCGTGACGACGGAGATCGGGACGGCGTTGCTGATCGGGCTGCGCAGATCATCAAGGCTGAACATGGCGGAGCCTTCAATCCCGTCTACAACAGGCGTGAAGCGGCCTTTCCCAGAAACTGTGCCTTCGCTGACTGGGCGCGCCAAGAGCCGCAAGATTTGCGCAATCGAGACGGATTTCAGATCGAATGAAAGTCCTTGATTAGTGTCCGGTTCGAGCGCCGCTTTGATCTCGCCGCCCAGCCCGGCGGCGTCGAGCGCACCGGCCCAGCCCTGCTCTGTCTGGCGCGCGGACGCCTCGCCCGCCAAGGTCAGCGTGCCGATGGCAATGTCAAAATCACCACGCGTGGCGAGGGCGGCTGTTCTGAGGTCAGCCATGCCGTTCGCTTTAAAGGCGAGCGGGCGCTCAACATCCCGCACTGTGGTTCGGCCTTCAGCCTCCACATCAAAGGCGACAGCGTCGCGCGGCCCTTTAGCGAGCAACCGGACATTGGCCTGATCCAAGCGCCACACATTCAAGCCTGTCAGGGTCGTATCAATATCCACCTGCGCATCGCTGAGCAGGATTTTCGCCTCAATCGCGTCAGCGGGGACAATCGGACTGGTTCCCGACACGATCAGATCCCCGCGCAAGGCGGCAATATCGCCGCCAATGCCCGACAGCGTGCCTGTCGTCATCAGGTCGCCCAGCGACCCTTGCAGCTCGCTGACACTCCACTCGCCGTCTTCCAGCACGACCTGACCGCTCGTCCTGATCCGGCCCTGTTCGCTATCGCCCGAAAGGTCGCCCTGCATCGCTATCACGCCCCCCGAATAAGTCCCGTCTGCGTCAATCTCGACCGCCGTCATGTTCAGCGCGCCCGCGTCCAGCGTCGCCACTGTCGCCGTCGTCTCGAAGCTGATCTCGCTCGGCGGGCCGGACAGGGTCGCGCGACCCTGCGCATCCGTCGCGGTCACGGCGACAAACGCGTAACGCTCCACGTCATAGTCAATATCCGCCTTGATCCGTCCATCGCGCCAACGCGCCGAACCCTTGGCGTCGAACAACGCGTTGGACGCGGTAAAACGCGGCACGATGACCGCACCGTTCTGGAAACGCAGCGTCGCTTTATAGGTGAACCCGTCCGGCACGAGCGGCTCAACCGCACTGGCGAGGCCCGTAATATTGCGAGCCCGTCCCGTGACATCAGCAACCGGGCCATCGGCCGTCGAGCGAAGGGTGGCCTGACCGGAAAGCTTGGCACGCGGTCGATCGCGGAACAGCTTTGTATTGACATCATAGCGCCCTGAAAATTCGGTGCTGCGCACCTCGCCATAGTCAATCGAACCGCGCCCCTGAAAACCGAGTCCCGGTAGGGCGATGTCGGCCCGAGACAGGGCAATATTCCGCGTCTCAATATTGATTTGTCCAGTCGCGATCACACGCGCACCATTGGCGCGGGCCGCCTGTGTCGTCGATGCACGCCCGGTCAGAGCCGTATCGAACGCTAAGAGTCTGTTGTCGGACAATGTCAGCGTCGCCGGACCATGCAAGCGATCGACGGCGTAATCCTTGTAACGAATGTTCTGGCCCTCAACCTGTCCCTCAAAGCTATAAATCTCACCCAGCCTCGCCTGACCGGTCGCGGTGAGCGTCCCGATACTCACATCCTCCAAATTGAACGACCGGAGCGGGTCGCGGGCAGCCATTGTGAGTTTATCAATGACAATGACATCCTCTTGCTGCGCCCCGCTTGCGTCGAGTGTCACCAAAGGCGACCGGATAGCGACTGTGGCGCGGACGCCCTGATCAAGCGGCAACGTCGCTTCAATCTTGGTTTCGCCGCCCAGTATATCCGAAAGCCGGGCCAGAACCGGAAGTTCGTCGGGCTGCAGCGTACCGGATACTGAGACTTGCGACTGGCTGCGCTGGATTAAAACATCCGCAAAGTCTGAGCTGTCAATTTGGGCGGCGAGCTGTGTTTGCTCATCCTTCGTCGTCACGTCCGCTGTAATCCGCTGACCCGGATCTAAGCGTAGCAAGCCCGCGACCAGACCGCCGGGTGCGCCGTCAATGTCGGCATCGCCGCTCAGCACTAAATCCGGTGACCACGCCAGGTCGGCCTCAATACTATCGTCTTGATCGGAGCGAGCCGACAGTACGGCATCGCCACCATCCGGTCCGTGGCGTAGATCGCCAGAGGCTGACATCTGGATCGCCTGCCCGACAATCGGCTCTCCGACGAATATGTCCGGCAATTCAATGCCATCGACATCGAACGTCTCAATACGTTTTTCGCCATTGGACCCGCTCGGCACAAAGATCGGACGGTGCAGAATATCGAGGTCCGCTACCTGAACAGCATTGACGTCGAGCGTCTTGGATAAAAGCGCGCTCGGGCTCCAATCAACGCTAACATTACGGGCGACCAGCCAGACCCCGTCTCGACCTGTAAGCTCAATCCTGTCCACCTTGAACTGCCCCAATACGGAGCCGTGTAGACCATCAATCTCAATGCGCTGTCCGGCAATATCCAAATCTTCGATCGTGGCTTCGACGAAAGCTTGACCTGCGCTGCTGCCGATCCAAACTCGAAGCCCGATCACAGCCAGTAAGGCCAGTCCGACCAACCCCAGAAGGATTAAGCCGATCCGTTTGGCCCAAGGGTTTTTCACAGCCTCGGACATCAAAATGCTTGTCCGATAGAGATATAAACTTGGATGGCTTCATCCCGTTCAGACGGATTGAGCGGCGTAGCGACGTCCAAGCGGAGCGGGCCTGCAGGTGTCATATAGCGCACCCCAACCCCGACCCCGGCGCGTAAATTATCGAAAGAGGGATATTGGGTGTCCGACACATTCCCGACATCAACAAATGCAACCGCCCCCATCGTATCCGTAATGCGCGCGCGGCCTTCAAAGCTGGCTTCAGCCAAGCTGCGGCCTCCGAGAGGGACATTGTTGGCATCAAATGGCCCAATCGCCTGAAAGGCATAGCCGCGGACAGACCCCCCGCCGCCCGCAAAGAAACGATCATCACCCGGGACATTGACGGCTTCTGCACCGAGCAGCGTTCCCAACCGAACGCGACCGGCTGCTACGAATCGGCCCTCTGGTGACAGCGGTAAATAGTAACGGCCCTGAATCTGACCCCGCACATAAGGCGTATCAGGTCCGTCCGGCGAGAAAGCATAGGTCGGCTTTATACTGGCTTCAGCCCGCCAACCTTTGCGCGGGTCGAGCAGAGAGTCCGCATGGTCGAGCCGGGCGGAGCCGTTCAATGCGAGCACCTGAAAGTCACGGCGCACACTCTCTCCGGACTGGCGGATGTAGCGCGCTTCAGCCCCATAACTATATTGAAAGACGGGTCCTTTGATAACTTCTACCCCAGCCCCGATTTTGCCGGTCTGCTGATCAAATGCATCCGTATTTTCGTCGAATGCGGAGGCAAAAAGGCTCAGACCTTCACCATAGCCAAGCTGGTTGGGACGTCGCCAAACCAAATCGAGTCCATATTCGCGCTCGGCCAGCCGGGCCGTACTAATCAGTAAATCGCCACGGCCGGTCAGGTTGCGCCGTAGGAGCTCGGCATCGACACCAAAGCCTTCGGACGTATCGAAGCCGGCCCCGAGCGTCAGCGTATTGCGTTTGCGTTCACTCAGGATCAGTTGAACATCCCGCACTTCTGTCCCATCGGGGTCTGTGCTGATCGGTTCGTCCGTCAATTTTGCCAATGAGTTCTGGAATAAACGCGTTTCTGCAAGCCGAGAATTATAGAGCGCTAATTCGGCTGGATCGTAGAGCTGCCCTACTTCCAGCGGATTAATCCGCATAATATAGCCGTCTTTGGTCCGCAGCCCATCGGGAATTTTGACCTCACCCAGTCGGACGCGTGGACCCGCTTTGACCGTGTAACGCACGCTGATTGTTTTTCCTTCACGATCGCCGATGACCTCGCGCTCTGTCACTTCTGCGTAAGGGTAACCGATGCCGCGCAATTTCGCGCCAATTTGACGTTCCTGATCAAGCACTTCAGCCGAAACAGCTGGCATACCGGGTTGCAGACTGATCGACATACGCGCAGCGTCTTGATCGACTTCGCGCGGCGCTTCGCCGTTATAGCGGATGACCAAGCGACGCACGGCGAATTGAACGCCAGGGATCACAGTCAATTGCGGTCGCGCCTCCCCTCCGAGACCAACGACCGCTATCTCGACCGTCGGGTCAAAATAGCCATAGGCGTTCAGGACCCCCTCAATAAGGGTTTTGACGCGACGCGCTTGCCGCCGAGCGTGCAAGGGACTTTCTGCGTCCGGCTCTTCCGGCATCCGATCAATAATTTGCTCACGGATCTCTTCCGGCAGGTCGCCCTCATAGATGATTTCGGCGGGATAGGCAGACGCAATCGCTGGCAGAGACCAGACAACAAAGCAGCTAAAAATGGCAATGAGAATGCGCATGAAGGCCGTTCGTATCCCTACCCCGATAGGAATTAAATGCATTTAAGCACGGTGAGTTCCCAATGGTTGTCAAAGGGTAGACAGGCTATGAGCAGGCCGCCATGAACAGCGGGTGAAAACCCGCGACACCAGCACACTCAACCGGGTTTCCTATGGGGCCGGACATGGCCTCATCAGTGCGAAGAACATGCTCTTCCACTTCTTCTTTCTGTTCTACTTCGCCAATGTTTTAGGTCTGCCGGAATGGCAGGTCATGGCAGCGACATTCCTAGCCATTGTGATTGACGCCATATCCGATCCGGTCATGGGTCAGATCAGCGATAATACGCGGTCCAGACGGTGGGGTCGACGGCATGGGTGGATCCTAATTTCGAGCGTGCCGACCGCACTGGCTCTGACATTATTGTTCAGCCCACCAGACGGGATGAGTGAGACGGCGTTGTTCTTCTGGATGGCGGGATTCATGATCGGCACGCGGGTGATGATCACCGGTTACACCGTCCCCTACTTCGCCCTCGCCGCCGATATGAGCAGCCAATATGACGAACGAACCTCGATTGTCGGCCTGCGAACGATTTTTGAGAACCTCTTCAATTTACTGGTCTTCGTACTTGGATTTCTGGTCTTCCTGCCAGATCGAGCCGGGCTTGAGGATGGCATGTTGTTCGAGCCAGGCTATGCGCCGCTGGCCCTGACACTCGGCCTTATCGGCATCATTGGGGCCTTGGTGATGACGGCGGGCATGTGGAACCGCTTACCCGCGACCCAGCCTCGCGACTGGAGCCCCGGCCCACCATGGCATCACGCCTTTAGCAATATCGCAAAAGCGTTCCGTTACGCCGAGTTCCGAACACTCACGATTGGATTTTCACTTCTAGTCGCGCTCTATTCCTCGATCAGCCAACTCTCGATCTATGTGAGCGTCTATGTCTGGCGCTTCGATCAGGTGCAGAAGCTCATCGCCTCGCTTGTTCCCTTTGCCGTCATCATTCCGGCTGCAATTTTTGCGGGTTGGCTGTCACGCCGGAAAGACAAGCGGATCGCCGTACTGTGGCTGACATGGACTTTCGGCCTATCCTTTTCGCTTCCTTTTGCGCTCTACCTATTGGGACTGACGCCGCCGCTCGGCTCTGACGCTTTGCTCTGGCTCGTCGCAATCACCAGCGGGACCGGATATGCGGGAATGGTCGGCGCTTTGATCCTATCCTATTCCATGATGGCGGATGTCTCAGATCTCGTGACTTTTAAGACGGGCCGTAAGCGCGAGGCGCTTTTATTCGCGTCCTTCACCTTTGCGAACAAACTCGCTTTTGCGATTGGCCTCGTCATGGCAACGCTCGGCTTGACCTTAATTGATTTGCCTGACGCCGCATTGCCCAGCGAAGTTGGCAATGAAACCACCCGTATGTTGGCCGTCTATTCCATTGCGATCAATCTGGGATTGGCGACATTGGCTTGGGCGTCATACCGCCGTTACGCCATGACGCGGACCCGCCATGCCGACCTACAGAAGCAACTCAGCCAGGCGCGTTCTGTGGAAGGCGGCATCTCCGAATTGTGAGGCAGCGAACATCGCCTTGCGGCGATAAAGCTGCGCGTCACAATCATAGGTGAAACCGAACCCGCCATGGAATTGGATTGAGCGGTCTGCGGCGTAAGATAGTGCGCCTTCCGCCTTGGCATTGGCCATACGCACCGCAATCTCGCCGTCACCCTGCTTCTCGCAATGGGTCGCCGCCGCATAAAGTAGCGACCGCGCATTCTCTGCATCCAGAAAGGCGTCAACCGTGGGGTGTTTGAGCGCTTGATAGGCGCCGATCAATTTGCCGAATTGTTTGCGGGTTTTCAGATAATCGACCGTATAGTCGACACAGGCTGCTGCAGCGCCAGACAGTTCTGCCGCTTGTAACAAGTTCGCGACCAGTTCGATGCGTTCCAGCGTTGCCACGGTCAGGTCCGCGGGCATCAGATCACTATCGTCAAACCTCGGCACGTCGAATGCGTAGCTTCGCTTGGTTTCATCAATGATGGTTTCGCGCCGCGCCTCGATCCGCTTGCGCGGGATGAGCGCCAATCGTGTTTCGCCCTCATGACGGACCGTCGTGATGACGATCTCTGCAGCGCCTAAATCCATCGCGAAAGTTTTGGTCTTGCCCTCCACCGCATCCAGATCCCACGCGCCGCTGGGCTCAAACAGAGCGACTGTTGCGATCGTGCCCGAGGCCAGTTTGGATAACCACTCGGCCTTCTGCGCATCTGTACCGCCTGTCAGGATAGCCTGCGCTGCTAGGTTTGTGGATAGGAAAGGCGAACTCATCAAATGTTTGCCCATCGCTTCAGCGACCGGAACCAAATCGGCCAATTCCAAACCGAGTCCGCCCTGCGCTTCCGGGATCGCGATACCCATCCAGCCCAGCTCCGCCATTTCTGTCCAGACGGCAAGATCAAACCCGTGTTCGTCTTGGATGAGCGCGCGCACGCGCGAAATCGGGCTCTTATCGGCGCAGAAGCGCATCGCCTGATCCCGCAGTTCAGCCTGCATCTCGGTCAGGGCAATTCTAGCGAGGTGACGAGTCATTAGCTCTTCGCCCTATTTGGACTTAGGGAGACCGAGGACGTGCTCCCCGACGATATTGCGTTGGATTTGCGAAGTGCCGCCGCCAATCGTGGCGGAGAAGGCGTTCAGATAAGATCGCTGCCAATACCCGTCTTCGCGACTATTCTCTTCGCCGACATAGTAGCCAGCCTGCGCCCCTTCGAGGTTTAGCGCCAGTTCCCCGGTTTCACGCGCATATTCCGTGAATTGCAGTTTGCTGAGTAGCGGCAAAGCAAAGGGTTTTTCGCTGACAAGCGGCGAGATTTTCGCGCGTTCACGGTTCGCCATCATCGCTTGCGCGTCGATAATGTGTTGCACCATCCGGTCGCGCATGACGGGGTCTTCTAAGGCAGGCTTCCCGTTTCGGATCGCCCGCTTGGCAAGGCCAAGAACTTCGAGTGGATCGGTCTGGCTCATCGTATAACCGCCCGCCTGTCCGCCGCGTGCGCCGCGCTCATACTCTAGCGTCCGCATCGCGACTTTCCAGCCGTCGCCCTCTTCGCCCATCAGCGTGTCCGCCGGGATATGCGCGTCGGTAAAGAAAGTCTGCGTGAAGCCAAACTCGCCAGTCAGCTTGCGAATTTTCGTGGTTTCAACGCCCGGAATACGCATTGGCGCGAGGAAGAAGGACAAGCCCGCATATTTGTTCGGCGCGTCGAAATTCGTCCGCGCCAGCAGGATCATATATTTCGCGTAATTGCCCTGCGTCGTCCAGATTTTGGAGCCGTTGAGGACATACTCGTCCTCACCTTGGGAATTAGTGGCACGGACCGCCTTAAGCTGCGCATTTCCGAGATCGGAGCCGTTATCCGGTTCGGAGAAGCCTTGGCACCAAATATCATCTGCCGAGAGGATGCCGGGTAGATATTTCCGCTTTTCTTCCTCCGTACCCGTATCGAGGATGAGCGGCCCAGCCCAACCGATGCCAATCGCGTTGAGCATAATTGGCACGTTGTATTTACGCATCACGCGGGTCGCCGCGTCCTGATGCGCTTGGGTCAGCCCGCCACCGCCATAATCCTTGGGCCAATGCGCACCGAGATAGCCTGCACTGTAGACCTTATTTTGCCACGCGCGCAGAAACTCGAACTGCTCATCCGTGCCGACCTCCATAAAAGTCAGCGGCAACATGAACGGCACGTCGCGGGGCGTATGCTCCGCGAACCAAGCGTCGGCCTGTTGGGTAAATTCCTCGACGCTTATCATGGGGGCCTAGGTAAACAGAAGAGTCAGGGTTTCGGCGACCAAGGCCGGCTTATCTTCGCCTTCAATCTCGACTGTGACCTCCTGCGTCAGCAAGTGCTGACCCGGCGATTTTTCTTCATAGCCCGTCAGTTTGAAATGACCGCGAACCTTTTTACCGTTCTTGACCGGCGCGATGAAGCGCAGCTTGTTGAGACCGTAATTCACGCCCATGCGCGCACCGGCGATGGATGCGGCGGCGTCGCCATAGCTCATCTTCGGGATCAGCGAGAGGGTAAGAAAACCATGCGCAATCGTCGTGCCGAACGGCGTCATCTTCGCCATGTCAGGATTGACGTGAATGAATTGGTGATCGCCAGTACATTCGGCGAATTGGTTGATCCGCTCCTGATCGACTTCGATCCAATCCGATGTTCCCATCGCCTCACCGACGCGTCCCGCGATTTCATCTGCTTTGATAGCTGGCATTGTCACTCTCCCTCTTTGTTGTTTTTCTTAGAATGAATGCGCCTTGGCATGTTCATTCTGGTGATAGGCTGCGTCGCCGAGCAATTCCTGCAACACACGAATGCGCTTAAGGAACAGGCCAATATCATATTCGTCCGTCATGCCGACACCGCCATGCATTTGCACACCTTCAAGCGCGGCGAGTTTAGCCACATCGCCAAGTTTTGACTTCGCCATGGAGCAATAACGGTCGGCTTTTGGATCACCGGCATCAAGCGCCGTCAGCGCGCCCAGAACGGCAGAACGCGCAATTTCCAGTTCAGAATAAAGATGGCTAGATCGGTGCTGCAATGCTTGGAAGCTGCCAACCGCGACGCCAAATTGCTTGCGCTCTTTGATGTATTCGACTGTGGAGCGGAACGCTTCACCGCCCGCGCCGAGCAGTTCGGCAGCGACAATACCTCGACCCGCCGCCAACATTTTGTGCAGTGCAGCTTCGGCATTGCTGTCGCCGATCAGCGCATCGCCATCCACCTCGACATTATCGAGATCAATCCGCGCGGAATTATGCGCGTCGACCATGATCGTCCGTTCAATCTCGACGCCCTTGGCCTTGGGGTCCACGAGGAAGAACGCCAGACCGTCATCCGTCTTGGCGGCGACAATCAGTTGATCAGCCGCGTGACCGTCCACGACCATCGCTTTAGAGCCGTTAAGCCGGAAGCCATTACCGGATTTTTCCGCCGTCGTTTCGATGCCCGCCGGATTGTGCTTTGGGCCTTCATCCAAGGCGACCGCCATGACCGTTTCGCCGGACGCGATCTTCGGCAACCATGTATTCTTTTGGTCATCGGAGCCCGCTTCGCGCAGCACCGTCGCGGCAAGAATGGCCGTTGATAGAAAGGGCGACGCCGTCAGATTGCGGCCCATTTGTTCCGCCAGCAAGCCTGCCGCTTGAAAGCCCATATCAACCCCGCCATGATCTTCACCGATGGCAATGCCCGCAAAGCCCATATCGGCCATTTCGGACCATAGCGCCCGGTCAAAACCGGTTTCGTCCCGCTCATCACGGAGTTTTCGCAGGGCCTTTACAGACGCCTTATCAGCAAAGAAGCCTTCCGCCGTATCGCGGAGCATCACTTCATCTTCGTTGAGAACTAGAGCCATTGTCTGCTCACCTTATTGGGTCTGAATAGTGGAAAGGCGCGCTCGTGAGCGCGCCTCAAAAAATAGATGCTTTAAGCGCCGGGCAATTGGAGGATGTGCTTGCTGATAATGTTCAACTGAATCTCAGACGTGCCGCCCTCAATTGAGTTCGCCTTTGTCCGCAGCCAACCACGCGCCAGCTTACCGTCCTTGGACCGTTCGCTTTCCCATTCCAGCCCGTCATGACCGGCGGAGTCCATCATCAGTTCAAACTTCCGCTTATTCAGCTCCGTGCCGTAATATTTCAGCATCGAACTATCCGCGCCCATGCTCTGACCCGCTTTCGATTCTGCCAATTTACGGGACATGGTCAGGCCAAAGGCCCATTCGTCGATTTCCGCTTCCGCGATTTTGGCGCGCAGCATTGGGTCAGACAAACGGTCGGCATCGTCTAAGCCGAGGCTCATCGCTGCGATTTCGTGCAACGGTCGCATCGAGCTATTGCCCGCGCCAATGCCTTCGCGTTCATGCGTCAGTAGATATTTCGCAATCGTCCAGCCTTTGTTTTCTTCACCGACGAGGTTTTTCTTCAGAACCTTCACATCCTCAAAGAAAGTTTCGCAGAAGGGTGACCGGCCAGAGATCAGCTTGATCGGACGGGCTTCAACGCCCGGTGTTTCCATATCGAAGAGAACAAAGGAAATGCCATAATGTTTGCCTTGCGTATTGTCGGTCCGGACGAGGCAGAAAATCCAGTCTGCTTTGTCAGCATAGGACGTCCAAACCTTCTGGCCATTGACGATCCAGTGATCGCCTTTGTCTTCAGCTTTGGTCGCGAGTGCGGCGAGATCGGACCCAGCATTGGGTTCTGAATAGCCTTGGCACCAGCGGATTTCACCGCGCGCAATTTTGGGCAAGTGCTCGGCTTTCTGTTCGTCATTGCCGAACTTCAACAAGGCTGGGCCAAGCATCCAAATACCGAAGCTGGTTAGCGGCGAACGCGCGCCAATGCGGCGCATTTCGCCGAGCAGAACCTTCTCTTCCACGCGCGTCAGGCCCGCACCGCCATATTCAGTGGGCCAGGTCGGCACGGTCCAACCCTTGGCCGCCATGCGCTCAAGCCAGACCTTCTGTGCATCGCTTGAAAATTCGAAGTTGCGACCACCCCAGCAGACATCTGTGTCGCCTGTAATCGGCGTGCGCATCTCTTCCGGGCAATTTTCTTCTAGCCAGACGCGTGTATCCGCGCGGAATGTGTCCAGATCAGTCTTGCTCATTTGGCAAACTCCCCATTCGCGATGCGGGTCAGGAACTTCGCGCCCTGCTGCCCGCCATTGGTAAACTCTTCCATGCCCTCATTGGACGCAATCTGGTCCCAATGCGCGGCGACATTCTCAGCCGTCTGTTCGCCTTCGGACAGGTTGATCCCTTGGGTCTCAAACACTTTGGTCAGCGCATAACCGCCCGCGCCCGCCGCGAGAATAACCCGGTTCGGCGCATCGTCAGAGACCAGATAGACCAGCCCTGCACTCACCGGCTCAACCTTGAGCTTCTCAAGGATTTCTTCAGGCATCAGCCCTTCGGTCATGCGAGAACGTGCCGTTGGCGACAGCGTGTTGATGCGGATATCGTATTTTGCACCTTCGAGGCACAATGTGCGCATGAAGCCCGACAAGCCCGCCTTGGCCGCGCCGTAATTGGTTTGGCCGAAATTGCCATACATGCCGGAACTACTCGTCGTCATAACGATCCGACCATACTGGTTTTCCTTCATATGGTTCCAGACGGCCTTGGTGCAGACCGCCGAGCCTTTGAGGTGAACGGCGACAACCAAGTCCCAGTCGGCCATCGTCATTTTGGAAAAGGATTTATCGCGCAGGATCCCGGCATTGTTGACGAGGATATCGACTTTGCCAAATCGTTCGATAGCCTCGGCGACCATCGCTTCAACTTCGTCTTCTTTTGTGACGTTGGCACCATTAGCCATGGCCTTGCCGCCCATGGCTTCGATCTCAGCGACAACTTTTTGCGCCATCGTTTCCGAACCGCCCGTGCCGTCGACTGATCCGCCCAGGTCATTGACGACGACTTTGACACCGCGCGCGGCCAGAGCCAGCGCATGGGAGCGGCCTAGACCGCCGCCCGCGCCCGTAACAATTGCGACGCGGTTATTGAACTCGATGGACATGAAAGGCCTTTGGGTAACGGGTGGTCAGTTAGCTATTCTCGCGCGCAGGAGCGCGCAAGGTTCAGGAAGAATGGGTCGCGTATGTGATACGCGATAATGTTTTAGCGCGCCTCGAACTCAAGTGAGCAAAGGCACATTGATTGACCGCGATGCAGTCAATCGCTCGCAGCAATCGCTACGCAACTTCGAACAACCCTGCCGCGCCCATGCCGCCGCCGATGCACATTGTGCTGACGACATATTTTGCACCGCGACGCTTGCCTTCGATTAGGGCGTGGGCGCTCATGCGCGCGCCGCTCATACCGTAAGGGTGACCGACCGAGATTGCGCCGCCATTGACGTTGAGCTTTTCCATCGGAATGCCGAGTTGATCGACACAGTAAAGCACTTGAACCGCGAACGCCTCATTCAGCTCCCACAGATCAATATCCTCCATTGTCAGGCCAGCCTGCGCGAGCAGTTTCGGCACGGCATAGATTGGGCCAATGCCCATCTCGTCCGGCTCTAGGCCTGCGACAGCCATGCCGCGATAATAACCCAGAGGCGACAGGCCGCGTTTTTCAGCAGTTTTAGCGTCCATCAGGACAGAGACAGACGCGCCGTCAGACAGTTGTGAGGCGTTACCCGCCGTGATCGTCTTGTCCGGGCCCAAAACAGGCTTCAGCCCCTGCAGACCTTCGAGCGTCGTGGACGGACGATTGCCCTCATCCTTTTCCAGCGTCACGTCTTGCTTAGAGACTTCACCCGTTTCACGGTCCTTGACCATCATGGTCGAAGCCAGCGGAACAATTTCGTCGTCAAATGCACCCGCTTGCTGCGCCGCGTGTGTGCGTTGCTGGCTCATCAGTGCATATTCATCCATCCGGTCACGCGAAACTTTGTAGCGATCAGCGACGATCTCAGCAGTCTGCAACATCGGCATGTAAGCCGCCGGGTGATTAGCGATCACTTTCGGATCGGGCGCGACGCGCATTTCCGGTGTCTGCACCATAGAAATACTGTCCACGCCGCCGCCAATGGCGATATCCATTTCGCCGCACATGATCTTGCGCGCAGCAATACCGATGGCGACCATACCGGATGAACATTGACGATCCACGCTCATGGCCGGCACCGTCACAGGCAGGCTAGATGCCAGAACTGCGTTGCGGCCGACCGTGACCTGCACGCCCTGCTGCAACGCGCAGCCGATAACCACATCTTGAATTTCCGCACCGTCAACGCCGGCGCGCTGAACCGCATGGTCGATACAGTGACCAGCCAGTGTTGGGGACGGCGTGGCGTTGAACGCGCCGCGATAGGCGCGACCAATCGGGGTTCGGGCTGTGGATACAAGGACGGCTTCGCGCATGGGTGGCTCCTAAAGTGAATTCTTATCGACGTGTTGGAGGCCTTTTGCGGGTCAAAGACCAAGAAGGCAAGTTTACGTTAACGTAAACATCCATGCGATATTGTTGCCCCATCGATCGCTGTCTCTTTGCAAGCCGTTTTCCCTGCCCTAGACAGGCTGGATGGATACAATCGAAATCGAACGCGATGCAGGCTGGGCCACGATCTGGCTCAACCGACCCGAGCGCCGCAACGCCATGAATGACCTCATGATCGACGAACTCATGGCCACCTTCACGGCCTTGGAGTTAGATATGACGGTTCGCGGCGTGACGATGCGAGGACGCGGCGGGTTTTTCTGCGCGGGCGGCGATCTGAACAGCTTTCAGGTCTATCAGTCTGACGAAAAGACACTGGCTGAAACGGCGGCCTTTAACCGCCGGATTGGTACGATGCTCGATGCCTTTAATAACTTGCCGAAACCGACCCTCGTTCTGGTCGAGGGGGCGGCGATTGCGGGTGGGCTCGGCCTGATGTGTTGCGCCGACGTCATCGCAACTACGCCAGACGCCAAATTCAGCCTCACGGAGACCATGATCGGCATTCCGCCTGCGCAGATTGCACCGTTCGTCGTCGCCCGCGTTGGGCTCTCAACAGCGCGGCGCATCATGTTAACAGGCGCGCGGTTTGACGGGACCGAAGCTCACGCGCTTGGCCTTGCGGATTATGCCACTGATGATCTGGACGCCGTTCAGGCTAGCGTGCGGCGTGGCGTCAGAAAATGTGCGCCGGGCGCCAATGCCGCGACCAAGGCGCTTATCCTCAGCAGCGCGACTCTCTCTCGAGATGACGCGCTCGACCGCGCAGCGGACTCCTTCGCCGCCTGCCTGCGGAGCGATGAAGGCCGCGAAGGCGTGGCGAGTTTTCTGGAAAAGCGAAAGCCGAACTGGGCGGGATAGAGATCCAAGCCTGATCATATTCCAGTCCAATCATCGGCAAACCGGGATTGCCCCTGCCGATCTAACTGTTACACCCGGCCATGCTTTCAATCTTTGAAATTGCAGCGCTGCTGCTTGTCCTCTCTGCGGTTCTCTCTTGGATCAACCGCGCCTATCTAAAATTGCCGCACACAATTGGTCTATTGGTGATGGCGTTGCTGGCCTCGTTTCTGCTCATCGGGCTCCACGCCGTCGCCCCCGGACTGCAAGTCTATGAGACTATAACGGGAGCGATTGGGCAGATCGATTTCAACGAAACGCTGATGAAGGGCATGTTGGGCTTTTTGCTCTTTGCCGGCGCGCTACATGTCGATTTCGCCAAGCTACGCGACGCAAAATGGTCGATTGGCTTGATGGCAACGTTCGGCGTGGTGCTGTCTACCTTCATCGTCGGCACAGGCTTCTGGTTGCTAGCCGGTCTGTTTAATGTCGAGCTACCCTATGTTTGGGCGCTGGTTTTTGGTGCACTGATTAGTCCGACGGATCCCGTCGCTGTACTGTCGATCCTGAAGACCGTGAAAATGCCCAAGTCGCTCGAAACCAAGATTGCGGGCGAAAGCCTGTTCAATGATGGGGTCGGCGTTGTTGTCTTCACCCTAATCCTCGCCATCGCAACGGGCGGTGCCACAGCACATGCCATGATGGACACCACCCTATTGGCGGGGCCAATCATGGCGACCACGCCGGGTGCAAGCATTGGCGTGCTGGACGTGGTTGAACTCTTCATGGTCGATGCGGTCGGTGGCGGCGTGCTTGGCCTGATCGCAGGCTGGATCGGCTATCAGATGATGGAGCGGATCGACGAACCCGCCATCGAAATCTTGATCAGTCTGGCGCTCGTCGCTGGAACCTACGCCATCGCGCAGCGCATCGACATTCTTGGCCACCATCTCTCCGGTCCAATCGCGGTCGTCGTAGCAGGCCTGATGATTGGTAATAAGGGCGCGGCCTTTGCCATGTCCGATAAGACCCGCGAAGCGCTGTTTGGCTTTTGGGAGATGATCGACGAAATCCTCAATTCGGTTCTCTTCCTGTTGATCGGGTTGGAGCTCCTCGTGCTCGGCCTCTCACCAAGCTTTGGAATTATCACACTCATCGCTATCCCGCTGGTCCTGCTCGCCCGGCTTTGTGCCGTTTACGTACCCATGAAGGCGCTCGGTACGTTCAAGACTTTTACACAAGGGGCAATCCCGGTACTGACATGGGGCGGTGTGCGCGGCGGTATCTCAGTCGCATTGGCGCTGTCTCTGCCCGACAATGAGTATAAACCTCTGATTCTGACCGCGACCTATGGCATCGTCGTCTTCTCTATCATCGTGCAGGGTCTCACGATCAAACACGTCGTGCAGCGCACGGTCGATCCGAAGTTGCTTTGATCTATTGATCCACGCCAATAATGTGATTAGGTAACGCTCCGTGACCCGCTCACCGTTCATACCATCTGGCATGAGGACGCTCGCCGTCCTGTTTGCCGCTCTGTTCATGTTTGCGCAGGGCATGGCGCAGGCGCACGTCGTCGAATTTGGCGCCAGTCACGAACATGACGGCGTTGCCTGTACAGTCTCAGTACTCGGTGAAGATCAGGCTATTGCGCCTGTTCCACTTGAGACCGAAACCGTTCCGGTGGACGAAAGTCCGGTCATCACACTGCGTCCGACCAAAACAGTCACATTCCAAAACGCTCATCCTTGCCGGGCCCCGCCACCGCGAGCCCCACCCCACTAGACTTCACACCTCTTAAACCGGGGCAACGCCCCAAACGCACTCGTTTTGTGAAGTCTATTCCATGTCTAAATATCTTATGGGCTCTGCCCAAGTGGCTCTTCTGAGCCTATCTGTCGTCCTTTCCGCACAGGCGCAGGATACCCTACCCTTCGAAGACGAAATCATCGTCACCGGCTCTCCCCTCGCCCGCTCAGTTGACGAAGCCATTACGGGTGTCTCTGTCCTATCTGGCGAAGAACTGTCACGCCGCCTCGGAAGCACGATCGGTGAAACACTGAAAGCCGAACCCGGCGTATCTTCTACCTTCTTCGGAGCCGGCGCTTCGCGGCCCATCATTCGTGGACAAGGCGGAGACCGAGTTCGTGTTCTGACCAACGGCATTGGATCCATTGACGCCTCATCAGCGTCCCCAGATCATGCCGTCGCAGCTGAACCGGCCCAAGCAGAACAAATCGAGGTTCTTCGCGGCGCTGGTATTCTCCGTTATGGGAGCTCTGGCGCAGGCGGCATCGTGAATGTCATCGACGGACGTATCCCAACAGTCGTGCCAGAAGGCGGTACGGAGGCGGACTTCCGCATGAGCGCAACCACTGTCGATAGCGGGTTCGAAGCGGCGGCTTCGGTCGATCAGGCACTTGGCAGCAATCTCGTTCTGCATCTGGACGGCACATTCCGTGACGCCGGTGACTTCCGTATTCCTGACTTCGCCGAGAGTGCTGCTTTACGGGCTGAGGAAGAGGCGGAAGAAGAAGAGCATGGTGATGAAGATCATGATGAGCATGACCATGAAGAGGAAGAAGAAGTCCGCGGTCGCTTGCCGAATAGTTTCGTGGAAACAAAATCCGCCACAGTTGGACTAAGCTGGATCGGGGAGCGTGGTTTCTTCGGCGCAGCTTTGCACCGCTTTGAATCGGATTACGGCATCCCCGGCGGCCATGAGCACGGCCACGAGGAAGACGAAGATCATGGCGATGAAGATCACGATGATGAGGATCATGACGAAGAAGAGGAAGAAGAAAACGTCACCATCGGTCTGGAACAAACCCGTCTTGACGTGAACGCCGCCGTAGAACTGGACGGCGTCTTCGAAAGGTTGCAATTCTTCGGCGGTTATGCCGATTACACGCATACGGAGTTCGAAGGTCCGGGCGTGGTCGGAACCGTTTTCGCCAATGAGGGCTATGAAGGCCGACTTGAGTTGGTGCAGCGTCAACAAGGGAGTTGGTCTGCGGCGCACGGCATACAACTCCGCACCCGCGAATTCTCTGCCATCGGCGAAGAGGCCTTCGTCCCGCCCACTGAAACACGGCAATATGCCGCCTATACCTTCCATGAGATTGATACGGGCGATTGGCATTTTGAAGGCGCTGGTCGGATCGAACTAACCGATCAGGAAAACACCGTTACCGGAGCATCGCGCGATTTCACCGCTATCAGCCTCAGCGGCGGGGCCGACGTTCACCTCAGTGAAACGGTCCGGCTCGGAGCGACGCTATTTCGTACAGAACGCGCGCCGTCGACTGAGGAGCTGTTCTCCAATGGTCCCCACTTAGCGACCAACCAGTTCGAAATTGGCGATATTACACTGGATAAGGAAACGGCACTGGGCGGCGAAGTCGCGTTCAGACACCGGGCAGACAATCATGCGGTAACAGTCAATCTGTTCTATACGAGCTATGATGACTATATTTTTGAGACTGAGACCGGTGCAGAAGAAGACGAACTGCCTGTATTCCAGTTTGTCGGCGAGGACGCAGAATTCTACGGTATCGAAGCTTTAGGACAGCTTGACCTGTTCGAAGCCGGTCGCTGGACTGTCAGTGGCGATGCGCTAGCAGAATATGTTCAAGCAGAAACCGATACTGAGAATTTGCCCCGCATTCCGCCCCTATCCATCCTGGCCGGGTTGGAAGCACAAAGCGACGCTGTCACCTTGCGGGCGGAAGTAGACTGGGCTGACGACCAGACCGAAACTGCCCCGTTTGAACGAGGCACTGAAGGCTACACTTTAGTCAATTTGTTCGCTCGATATGACTTTGGTGACAAAATCGGATTCTCGTTGGGTGTAAACAATCTATTCGATAAGGACGCGCGCCAGCACACCTCCTTCCTGAAGGACGATCTGCCGCTGCCAGGTCGGAACCTCAGGTTCACAGTCACCGCTAAACTTTAAAACTGTTTCGCCTCCAGCAGGTGTCACGACCTCCCTTGGAGACTGTTCCAACTTCAAGGGAGACCTGTTTCGACAGGTTAGGCTGCTGATTAGACGGTTTCGTCTTTAACGTCGTTGTGAACTCCCTTGGGGGCATACCCCGCCTTCAAGGGAGACTTTTTGCCCAAAACGAACAATCGACGTGGCTAAACCGTGTCGATTTTCAGCGTATTCGTCGTTCCCGGCACGCCGAAGGGGACGCCTGCGCTGATCATGATGCGATCGCCGCTCTCTAGCCCGACGCCTTTAGCGAGATCCCGCACACGCCCGAGCATATCTTCGAAACTGGCTGGGTCTTCAGTCACGACGGGATGTGTCCCCCAAATAAGCGCAAGTCGAGCCGCTGTGCCAGCGTCCGGCGTCAGACCAATGATCCGGCACGGCGGACGTTCTCGCGCGATACGCTGAACGGTAGACCCCGTGCGCGTATATCCGAACACGGCCTTCGCATTGATCGTTCGGGCGATGGTCTCAACCGAACGCGAGATGGCGTCTTCCGCGCTGGATTCATGCGGCAGCGTCGTCTGTTCAAAATATTCCCACAGGATCGGATCACCTTCGGCGGCGGTGATAATTCGGTCCATGATTGCAACGGCCGTTGCGGGATGGCGGCCAACGGCGGTCTCAGCCGACAGCATAACGCAGTCCGCACCTTGATAAATCGCTGTGGCCACATCGGAGGCTTCGGCGCGCGTCGGCGTCGGGGCGTCGATCATGCTCTCCAGCATGTGGGTCGCAACTATAACGGGTTTACCCAGTTCACGGCCTTTGCGGATAATTTTGCGCTGAACGACTGGAACCTCTTCAAGCGGCAGTTCCACACCTAAATCACCGCGCGCGACCATAGCGGCGTCCGCGATAGCGAGAATATCGTCGAGATCTTCGACGGCGGAGGGTTTCTCGATCTTGACGATAATCCCGGCGCGATCGCCGACGATTTTCCGGGCATCAATGACGTCTTGCGCATTTTGCACAAAAGACAAAGCGATCCAGTCCGCCCCATGTTCAAGCGCGAACGCCATGTCTTCACGGTCTTTATTCGTCATTGCCGACATCGGCAGTACTGCATTGACGACGTTGATCCCTTTGCGAGATTTCAGCAGTCCCGGCACATCGATACGCGCCTCGGTCTCGCTAATCATTGTGGCTTGTAGCTTGCCGTCGTCAAATTTCAGAACGAGGCCGGGCTTGAGGATTTTTTCTAGCTCTGGGTGCGGGTGGACGATGGCGCCCTCTGACGCATCATCGGACCGAACTACGGAGACCGTATCGCCGTAGCGGAGCTCTAGCCCCTCACCCATCTCCCCCACACGGAGTTTCGGACCCTGCATATCGGCGACAATGGCAATCGGATGACCGACCTGCTCTGAGATTGATCGGATCGTTTTGATATTGGCGAGGTGGTCTTCGTGACTGCCGTGACTGAAGTTCAGTCGGAACGCATCAACGCCGACCTCATGCAGAAGCCGCATTGTGTCTGGGGCTCGTGAGGCTGGACCAAGGGTTGCCAGGATTTTGGCGAAACGTTTGCGCATGCCCCCGCCTAGCGGAGACAGCGCTGTCATGCACCCTAAAAGTCGGCTTTATGGTCGAATGGCTAGCAGCGAGACGCAGGTAGATTGAGCGTCTGGCCGATATCGATACCGAAATCAGACCGAATGCCGTTGGCTGTCATGATTTCAGTGATCGGTGTACATAAGCGCCGTGACAGCGAGTAAACCGTATCGCCGGGCTGGACCGTATAATTCGACGCCGTCGGCACATTGGCTGCCGTGCTGGACCTTGCAGCCGGTTCGTCCGTCACAATGATGTTTTGCGCATAATCGTAAGCAATCGGTCTGGGTCCGCTGACAGGTGCGGATTGTGGCACGGGCTGAGGCGCAGATTGGGGCGCTGGGGTCGCAGGCTGCGCTTGCGCACCTTCAGCCACAAAAATGGCATAACCGGGCGTGCCCTCCATAGCGTCGGCATTATAGGCCTGTTCCGTCGGAGACGTACTTTGACCATTGTCGTGGTTCGCAACAATTGTGGTTGAGCCCTGCATGACAGGTTCGATTGTGGCTTTCGCGTAGGTCGGCTCTATCGTCGTCTGAGCGGCCACCTGTACATTGGGCGCTGTCTCAGGCGCACCATATTTCGACGAATATTGATAATTCGGGTTTTCCTGAACGGTCGAGCAGGCTCCAAGCAAAAGAGCGGCTCCAAGGGTAAGAATGCGGGCGGACATGTCTGTCTCCATTAAATTTCCAGCGAAAGCTGCGCGAATAGAGTCAATTTTCGGTTAAGGCGGGCTTTCGATTGTCGCGAAGACAGGCTATCCGTCGCGCGATTTAACGAGGACTTCATGACAATTTCGACCAAAACATTCGAATATGCGGACGGCGACACAAATTGTGTTGGCTATTTGGCGTGGGACGAGAGCATTGTTCGCGCCAAACCCGGCATTCTAGTCAACCACGCTTGGTCGGGCCGGGATGACTTTGCTGAGAGCGTCGCCGTGCAGATGGCCGCCAACGGCTATGTCGGGATCGCGCTCGATAATTACGGTGCTGGCGCGCGCCCGGAAACGGTCGATGACAAAATGGCCCTGATGGGACCGCTCAAGGAAGATCGCGCAGCCCTGCTCAAACGTCTCACGGCTGGGTATAAGGCTGCAGCCGCTTTGGACATGGTTGACGAGACAGCCATGGCGGCCATCGGATTCTGTTTTGGTGGACTCTGTACGCTCGATATGGCCCGCGCGGGTCTCGATCTTAAAGCTGCGGTCTCTTATCATGGCCTGCTAGATGCGCCGGATCTCAAAGGTGGCAAAATCGTTGCCGATATCCTCGCCTGTCATGGCTGGGACGATCCAATGGCACCGCCAGACCATGTTATTACTTTTGGCGAGGAGATGGTCGCAGCGGGTTGCGACTGGACCTTGATGGCCTTTGGCAACACCCAACACGCCTTTATGGTCCCGGACGCTAATGATGCAGATTTGGGTTTGAAATATAACAAGACCGCAGCCGCTCAGAGCTGGGCGGCCACTTATGATCTGCTGCGCAAACATTTCGAGCTGCACGGCGTCGATAGCGCAGAGGGCACAGCATAACCGATCCAGTCGACATTACCGTCATTCGTGACACGGATGCGCTTGCGCTATTCTGCGAGGATGCCCGTGAGCATGACTTTGTCTGCGTTGATACGGAGTTCATGCGGGAAACCACATTCTACTCCATTCTGTGCCTCATTCAGCTAGCCACGCCGGACAACGAAGTCATTGTCGACCCGATGGCCGAAAACATCGACATGTCGCCCTTTGTCGACTTGTTGATGGACGATACGGTCGTCAAAGTCATGCATGCGGCGCGGCAGGACATGGAAATCTTCTATGAGATGTGCGACGGCACTGTTCCCGGTCCAATCTTCGATACGCAAGTCGCCGCCATGGCCGCTGGGTTCGGTGATAGTGTCGGCTATAGCGGGCTCGTCAAAGGTCGGCTTGGCATCAGTCTCGATAAGGGCGCGCGCTTCACAGATTGGTCCCGCCGTCCGCTCTCCGACAAACAACTCTCCTACGCTCTGGCCGATGTAACACATTTGCGCGATCTGTTCCCGCCTATGGTCGACGAATTAGAAGAGGCGGGCCGTCTGTCTTGGGTGATGGAAGAAATGGCACCGCAGATGGAGGAGAGCCTCTACACCTTTGATCCTGAAGAGGCTTGGCAACGGCTAAAAGTCCGCAATCCGCGCAAACCTTATCTCGCCGCTTTGCGAGCCGCTGCTGCTTGGCGTGAACAGGAAGCCATTGACCGCGACGTCCCGCGCCGACGGGTTCTGAAGGACGATGCGATCTATGATCTCGCCACACAGAAACCGCGGACGCTGGATGCGCTTGGTAAGTTGCGCGGCATCCCACGCGGGTTCGAGCGCTCCAAGGCCGCAAAATCATTGATCGATAAAATGAACGAGGCCCTTAAGAATGCTGACGATTACGCACCGATCGTGACCAAACCGCTTGCCATGCCGCCTAATCTGGGGCCGCGTGTTGAAATGCTGAAAACCCTGCTGCGACTACGCACCGAAGTTGAAGGCATAGCCCCCCGTCTGGTAGCCGGTGCCCGCGACATCGACCAACTCGCCGCTTTTGGTGAGAGCGCAGACATTCAAGCCCTCAAGGGATGGCGGCGCACGCTCTTCGGCGAAGATGCTTTGGCATTGCTTCGTGGTGAGATTGGCTTGCGGCTCGACGGCGATGATGTGGTCGCAGAGCGGCTGTGATTCCTGTCCTTTATGAGGATGACGACCTCCTCTTTATCGACAAGCCCGCTGGACTTTTGAGTGTCCCCGGCAAGACCGAGCCGGATTGCGTCGAAGCCCAGTTACGGGCGCGTTATCCCGGCACGCTGACGGTGCACCGCCTTGATATGGCAACCAGTGGCGTCATGGTCTTCGCCCGCAACAAGGCGGCTCAGCGCCATATCGGCCTACAATTTGAACGCCGCCATTTGAAGAAACGCTACATTGCCGTCGTAGATGGTATCGTTGAGCCGGATGAAGGCCATATCGACCTGCCCCTGCGCGCCGACTGGCCAAATCGCCCCTTGCAGATGGTCTGTCATGAACAGGGCCGCGCGAGCCAGACAGACTGGCGCGTTCTGGAACGTGGCGAGGGCCGGACACGGTTAGAACTCACGCCGTTAACGGGTCGCAGCCATCAGTTGCGCGTTCACCTGAAAGCGATCGGCCACGTCATTTTAGGCGATGAGTTTTATGCCAGCGGGCCCCAGCTGGCCGCCAGCGATCGACTTTTACTCCACGCCGAGACTTTGAGCCTGTTCAAACCATCGGGCGGAGACTGGCTTAGTGTGAGCGCGCCCGTTCCGTTTTAGGAGACCCATATGAAACGCTTCGCCCTCATCGCCATCTTCGCGTTCGCCGGATGCGCCCCCGCCGCCGACACAACCGCACCTGCTCCTATTGAAACGACAGACACCACGATGCCCATCGGAGCCTATATGATTGTGCAGGGCAAGGGATACGCGCCCGGATCTCTGGGTCCATACGCCGCCGCCTTGCCGCCCATTTACGCAAAATATGGCGGGCGCTATGTCGCGTTTGAAACCGACATTGATGTGGCGGAAGGCGACAGCGATTATTCGGCGGTTATCGTCTCCGCATGGCCGTCCAAGATCGCGGCAAGAGCCTTCTGGGACTCACCGGAATATGCCGAAGCCATCAAACTACGTGAAGGCATTGGCGAGTTTGACGTGGTGATCGTCGGCGCGCTGCCTACTGGCTAAAGATAGTCGTCTGCATGGGAGGGCTTGAGCTGGCTGATGACCTGCTCGGCCCGATCCATCAGCGCATCGCGGGTATCACCATCCATATTGTCGAGATTACGGTAGACCATGTTAAGGCGGTTATTGCCGCGCAGCTTGTCCTCATTCCGCGCCATAAAGTGCCAATAAAGCGCGTTAAACGGGCAAGCATCCTCACCCACACGCTCCTTCACCTTGTAGCGGCAGTCACCGCAATAATTGCTCATCTTGTTGATGTAATTGCCGCTCGAAGCGTAGGGCTTAGAGCCGAGCAAACCGCCATCACCAAACTGGCTCATCCCCAGCGTGTTGGGCAGTTCCACCCACTCAAACGCATCTGCATAGACGGCCAGATACCACTCATGCACGCGAACCGGGTCAATGCTGGTCAACAACGCGAAATTTCCCGTGATCATCAGGCGCTGGATATGATGCGCGTAAGCATGGTCAATCGTCTGATCGATACTCTGCTTTAAGCAGTTCATATCGGTGTCCCCAGTCCAGTAAAAGTCGGGGAGCGTGCGTCGGTTGCCGAAGAAATTTTGCTCCTTGTAGTCCGGCATTTTCAGAAAATAGATGCCGCGCACATATTCGCGCCAACCAATGATCTGTCGAACAAAGCCTTCGACCGCATTGAGCGGCGCGGCATCATCTGCATAGGCCTGCGCAACCGTCTCGCAGACCTCTAGCGGACGTAACAGACCGCAGTTCAGATAGAACCCAATCAACGAATGAAATAGGAAGGGTTCGCCGCCCACCATCGCGTCCTGATAGTGGCCGAAGCCATTCAGGCGATGGGCTACGAAATCCTGTAATGAGGCCAGTGCGTCGTCACGCGTCACCCCCCATTGAAAGCCTTCAATCGTTCCAAACCGCGTCGGGAATTCTGTCGCAACCATGTCGATGACGGAGCGCGTCAGCCGATCGGGTTGAAACTGTGGGGCCTCTGGATAGTCCAAGCCAGACTTGGGTGGCTTTCGGTTCTCTTGATCGTAATTCCATACGCCGCCTTCTGGTTTATCCCCGACCATGAGCAGCCCGGTTTTGCGCCGCATGTCACGGTAGAAATACTCCATCCGCAATTGTTTGCGCCCCTCCGCCCATTGTTCAAACTCGTCTGAGGAACAGATAAAGCGGTCATCCGGTACAATCGTGACACGCAGGTCGAACATCTCTTCCCAGCTTTTCACCACCTCTTGGACGCGCCAGTTCCCTGGCTGACAGACGAAAATCTCAGAGATGGTATGACGGTCCAGGGCCCGTTTCACTTCGTTCGTGAAACTGTGTGTATTCTGCGGATCCGTCAGCGCGATATAATCGACTCTCCAACCATCTTCCCGCAGCTCTTCCGCGAAATGGCGCATAGCCGAAAAGAGGAAGATCAGTTTCTTGCGGTGATGTGGGACCGTCTCGGCCTCTTCGCGCACTTCAACCATTAAGATGCGTGCATCCGCCTTGTTCGCATATTGCAGCGCAGACAGATCATGCGACAAATGATCGGCAAATATTGGGATAAGCTTGGTCATAGGGTGATTACGCACCCGGCGGCCCAACCGTTTCACCATTCCGCCCGTAATCAATCCGTGAGCACGGGCAATAAGAGCTATCTTCCGAGCAAGGACTGCGTGACCTGCGGCCGCCCTTTTAGTTGGCGCAAGAAGTGGGAACGGTCTTGGGACGAGGTGAAATATTGTTCCGCCCGCTGCCGGAAGGACAAGCCCAATGCTAGATAGTTTCGAGGCCCCTATTCAAGCCTGCATTATTGGCAGCACTGGCGGGATCGGCGCGGCGCTGGTTGATGCGCTGAGTGAGAGCGCGCGGGTCGAAACCGTCTATGCCTTATCCCGGACAGGCGCGTCGCATTCCTCCTCTAAGGTTCACAGCCTGACTTTCGATTTCCTTGATGAGACGTCCATTATGGCTGCGGCAGAAACGCTCCGTGAAGTCGGCGCCTTCGACCTGATCATTGTCGCGACCGGACTATTGCAGGGCGACGGGATTGCGCCTGAGAAAAATATGCGCGCGCTTGACCTCGACACCATGCGAACGAGTTTTGAGGTCAACACATTTGGACCGGCTCTGACCGCCAAACATTTTCTGCCCTTACTTCGCCGTGACACTAAAGCCGTGTTTGCCGCCCTCTCTGCGCGAGTCGGGTCCATTTCTGACAACCGTCTGGGCGGTTGGTATGCTTACCGTGCGTCTAAAGCCGCGTTGAACATGATGCTCAAAACATTCTCGATCGAGGTCGCTCGACGCTTCAAAAACCAGATCATAATTGGGTTGCATCCGGGCACGGTCGATACGGACTTATCGCGACCGTTTCAAAGCCAAGTGCCCAACGGAAAACTCTTCACCCCCGACTATTCAGCCGCAAAACTTCTAACGGTGATGGATCAAGTCAGCGTGAGTGACACCGGGCAACATTTCGCTTGGGACGGCGAACCAATCCCGTTCTAGTCGAACAGGTCCCCGTTTTCGCGCAGAACTTTTGCCGTAAAGGCCTTGGTGACATCCGCCTTTGCACTTGAAGCTGTCTCATCGATCAGGCGGATTGTTGCCCGCAGAGCTGGGACGCTTCGGTCCGTATATTTTAACAGATAATCAACAACATCGGTCGTTACCTCACGTCCACGGCGCTGGAACAAGGCGCTTGTTATCGGGCGAAGACTGTCATCGTCAGGTTCGTGCAATTGAATAATCGGCATCGCAGAGAGCCGAGAGCGCAGATCTGGCAGGCTGACGCCCCACTCGTTCGGCGGCACGCGAGAGGCGAGCAACAAGCCAGAAATCTCACCGCGCAACGCTCGATTGATAAAGGCGAACAGATCGTCTTCCGTTCGCGCATGTGCGTCATCTAGAAAAACGCCGTGGGATTGTTTGAGCCACGCTTCACCGAGATGGGTCTTTCCCGTCCCTTCCGGGCCTAGCAACATCATTGCGGGCGCGGGCCAAGCGGGCCAAGCGCGCACAACGTTAAACGCCCCCGTATTGGAGGGCGCTTCGATGAATGTCTCGAAGGTGAAGTCCGGCTCCGGTGCCAGATCAAACGGAATTTGGCGGATAGGCACCATAGATCCCTGACGGGCTACCGACGGATAACGAGACCCAATCTTGGGTCATCGATCACGCGCACGCCTTTTTGCGCCATTTCCGCCGCTAAGCGATCAAGGCTGCCATAACTCAAGCTCATCAAGGCGCCATCTTTAGACAAAGCATCAAGACGCGCGTCGCGAACTTGCGCTGAGTTATTGATGGCCTGCTGCAGGCCCTGCCACTCATCCATAGACCCATAAAGGACAGTCACCGCAGACGTTTGAGCACTGTCGCTCGGCACAGCGGCATCGGCTTTCCAATCCGCCTCCATACGCGCGACCAAACCGGCCATACCGCCACTGGCGTTTAAGCTACGCCGTGCACCCGTATCGAGTGATAGATCGGTCGCCTGAAGATTGCCTCCGCCTTGGGGGCGAATGATCAGAACTTGATTGACGCCATAGCGAGTCGCCAGTTCCTGCAGGCGGGCATTGGACGGTTCTTCATATAGAAACGCCATATCTTCTTCGCTCGGCACTTTGATCGGCGTGAGCGCATGGGCATAGCGACCTGACAATAGATCTGTGGCCAAGGAACCGTCGAGACTGACCCCGATCGGTATAGCCAGCCGTTCACGGGCCTGACTGGTGACCATGGTCAGGCCAGAACTGCGCAAAAGCGTCTGCACAGCCGATGGATTGAAGGAAATCGAGACATCCCCAAGATAACGAGTCGCGGACCGCCGTTCATTGTCAATCGACAAACCTCTTATCAATGGTCCGACCACCTCAATCGTCATAGGCGGCAAGCCGCGCGCGGATCGCTCACTTTCCAACGTCAGACGATCAAGCAACAGACGGGCCGCGGTGATCTGACCATTGCCGATCGCACGGGTTTGCGCCTGGATAGCTGAGTCCGCCCGAGCATCGACCGGGACCTTGGCGACCGTGAAGGGATCAGCGGCAAGGGCAGGCAGCGCCAGGAGGCTGGCGACAAGGGCAGTGACGAATAATTTCATAGGACGGCTATAGCAGGCTTTGCGTTGTGGAAAAGGTCGCGCCTCATTGCTTGCGATTGCGGCGTTTTTGGCACACATCGCGAACCCATGACAAAACCGACCAAACCTCTGTCCTATAAGGACGCCGGCGTGGACATTGATGCGGGGGACGCCCTCGTCGACCGCATCAAGCCCATGGTGAAAAGTACACGCCGCCCCGGGGCGGACGGCACGATCGGCGGCTTTGGCGGCGTCTTCGACCTAAAAGCCGCTGGATTTAACGATCCGGTGCTTGTCTCCGGTACGGACGGCGTCGGAACGAAGCTCAAAGTCGCCATCGAAACGGGCAAGGTCGACACAGTTGGAATCGATCTGGTCGCCATGTGCGTCAATGACGTGTTGGCACAAGGCGCGGAACCGCTCTTCTTTCTCGACTATTTCGCGACTGGAAAGCTTGACGTGGAGAGCGCAGCCGCTGTCGTGTCTGGAATTGCGGAAGGGTGTCGCCAGGCAGGCGCCGCGCTGATTGGCGGCGAAACGGCCGAGATGCCGGGCATGTATGCAGACGGCGAGTTTGACTTGGCTGGGTTTGTGGTCGGCGCGGTCGAACGTGACCGGATGCTGCCTCTGATAGAAAAAATGGCGGTTGGCGATGTGCTGATCGGGCTCGAATCGTCCGGACCGCATTCAAACGGCTATTCGCTAATTAGGCGTGTGGTCGAACGGTCTGGGCTATCCTTTGCAGACCCCTCACCCTTTGGCGATGGCACTCTGGGTGAAGCGTTGCTCGCGCCGACAACCATCTATGTCGACGCCGCAAAACCGGTACTCGGCGACATCTTAGGACTAGCCCATATTACAGGCGGTGGTTTGACCGATAATGTCCCGCGTATGCTGCCGGATCACCTGACGGCGGAGTTCGACTTTGACGCTTGGGACCGCCCTTCTGTGTTCCGCTGGCTGCAAGACACAGGCGGCATCGAGGAGGCCGAGATGCGCCGCGCCTTTAATTGCGGCATTGGACTGGTTCTATGCGTGAAACCTGAGGCTGTGATGGATGTTCTGTCCAAACTCGACCCCTCCGGCATAGCAGCCCATGTCATCGGAGAATTGCGCGCGGCATGACACCTTCCGTGCCTCGAAGACTGCGCACGGCGGTTCTGATTTCAGGACGCGGCTCGAACATGATGGCGCTCGTAAACGCTGCGCAGCAATCTGACTATCCTGCCGACATCCGTCTAGTCATCTCAAACAAGCCCGAAGCAGAGGGACTTCGCCGAGCCGATGCAGCGGGCGTCAAAGCCCTTGCTATCGACCACAAAGACTTCGAGACGCGCGAGGCGTTCGAGCGCGAATTGGACGCTTCGCTGAACGACCATAATATTGAGTTCGTCGCCTGCGCAGGCTTTATGCGGGTTCTCACAAATTGGTTTGTCGCGCGCTGGGACAGTCGCCTCATCAATATCCACCCGTCTCTACTGCCAAAATATAAGGGTTTGCACACGCATAGACGTGCCTTGGAGGCCGGAGATACGGTCGCTGGAGCCTCCGTCCATTGGGTCGTTGGCGAGGTAGATGGTGGCAGCGTGATCGACCACGAAACGGTCAACATCACGCCGCAAGACACTGAAGATAGCTTGATGGAGCGTGTGTTGGCGCGCGAATTAATCCTCTACCCGAGAGCGCTCGCTACTGCGGCAAAAGACGTGTTGGCACGCCAGTTATAGCGAAGCTTTAACCCTGTTTCGCAACACCGCTGAAACATAGTTGACCTATATATTCGTCCATGACTGAATCTTCTCATCAGCTTGGGCACACCCCAACCAAAACATCTGGCCACATTACTGGCTTCAGGCGGTTCGTCAGACAGATTGGCGGAAAGCCATCCTCACGCATGGCGCGAGATTTCACGACCTCTGAGGGCGGGAACGTCGCGATCATGGCGTCGATTGGCATCACAGCCATCTTGGCCATTACCGGAGCCGCCATTGATTACACCATGGCATCGTCCTCCACAGCAAGGTCACAGCAAATTGCTGACGCCGTGGCGCTCAGCGCAGCCATTTATATGAAAAAGCATGGGGAGATTCCGGATGGATCGAATGGCGGTGTTCCACCCGGTACACATTCCGCAGCATCACTAGGGTATGATCTACAAGGTTGGGTCAATGGCGGTGCTGATGACGTGAATGTCAACGTGACTTATGATGAGGTGACACGCGAAGCGGTCGTGACCGTTCGAGGTAAGACTAACACAACATTTTCTAGCATCATGGGCTTCGACCAGTTGGATTTTTCAACTCAGGCGACCGTGAGTTTTGAAGCCTCACAATTGGCTGATGTCGCATCCGTCGCCCTGGTCTTGGACAATTCCGGTTCCATGAAGTGGCACGACAAGCCTTATGTAAAAAACGGTAATGGGAACGGCAATGGGAATGGTGAATGGAAACCCCCGGCGGGCGCTGTCCAGCGAATCAGCGCGCTCAAAACCTCAGTCAACGGCTTCATGGACAACCTCGGCACTCTGGTCGGCGATCAAAGTGGGTCCAAACCCAAGATCGTGCGGACTGGCATGCTCGCTTATAATACAAGCACTATTAGTTCACGTACCAAGACGATGAAGTGGCAACTGCTGTCCAAGTCTGACGTTAATTCCATGAGCGCCGGCGGCGGTACGAACTCATCCACTTCCATGAAAAGTGCGAAAAACTGGATCAAAAGCGAAGATGCGATCCACCATGCCGCGAATGGCAAGACGCCCCTGAAATATGTGGTCTTCATGACCGATGGCGTAAATAATAATAATGGTAGTCAAGTGGTTCAAGCATCTGGCGGAGGCATTTGGCGCCGAGAACGTTGCACATTCAAGAAGAAGCACAAAAACAAGAAATGGAAATGGAACTGCTACACCGAAGAAAAGACGCAAACCAATAAGCCATCTGGATCTGTGGGCTATTGGAATAAGAACAAAGCCTATGACTATGCTTGGATCGAATATCGCAAGACCCTGCCCGATAATGAGGAAACGCTCGGATATTGTCAGGAAATGAAAGACGCTGGCGCCACAGTCTATACGATCGGTTTCGCCCTAGAAGAGGGAACCTATGGCGACGGTGGCTGGGGCACTGTTTGGCAAAACTCAAGTTCAACACAGATCGCGTATAGTTTCCTCGAGGAATGCGCGAGCGGTCCAGACTATTTTATTGCTGCGGAGAATGCGGAAGACCTGAATCAGGCTTTCACAACCATTGGCGAAGAAATCGTATCCGAGGTGATCCGCATCAAATCCTGATCGCAGACACGGACGATATCGCAAAAGAAAAGGCCGGGGTGACCCGGCCTTTTTGTTTGGTTATGCGAGGCTTGCTTAGCCGACGATCTGATCGTCTGTGAAGAACTGAGCGATTTCTTCAGCGGCCGTTTCAGGAGCGTCTGAACCGTGGACTGTGTTCGCATCAATGCTCTCAGCAAACGCTGCGCGGATTGTGCCAGGCTTAGCTTCGGATGGGTTCGTTGCGCCCATCACGTCACGGTAAGCAGCAATGGCGTTTTCGCCTTCCAGAACTTGCACGACAACCGGGCCAGAGGTCATGAAGTTGACCAAGTCACCGTAAAATGGACGTTCGGCGTGAACTTCGTAGAAGCGCTTGGCTTGAGCTTCGCTCAAGTGAACGCGGCGTTGGCCGACAATGCGAAGACCAGCATCTTCGATCATGGCATTGACCTTACCGGTCAGATTACGCTTAGTCGCGTCGGGTTTGATAATAGAGAAAGTGCGTTGCACGGCCATGGTGTCATCCTTTGTTGGCAGTGATGAAATTTGCGCGGCCCCTAATCCGGGATGACCCGCAATTCAACCCATGTTAGCGGCGCGCTGAAATGCTTCACATCAATGACCTGACATACCGGATTGAAGGACGACCGCTCTTTGAACAAGCGACCCTCGCCATCGACCAAGGCCAGAAGGTCGGGTTGGTCGGGCGCAACGGAACCGGCAAGTCGACCCTGTTCCGTTTGATCAAGGGTGAAATCGGCGCGGACGACGGCGCCATCACCATGCGCCAAAATATGCGTCTGGGCTGTGTCGATCAGGAAGTGCCGAGCGGACCTGAAAGCCTGATGGAGACAGTTCTGGCGGCTGATACGGAACGCGTCGCCCTGATGTCGGAAGCTGAAACGGCGACCGATCCGATGCGCATCGCGCAGATCCATACACGGTTGGGCGATATTGATGCCTATACGGCGGAAGCCCGGGCTGGATCGATCTTATCAGGGCTCGGCTTTGACGGCCCAGACCAACTCCGTCCCTGTGCCGATTTCTCTGGCGGTTGGCGCATGCGCGTCGCGCTGGCCGCTATGCTGTTCGCGCAGCCAGACATGCTGCTGCTTGATGAGCCGACCAACTATCTCGATATTGAAGGCGCGCTCTGGCTAGAAACCCATATCCGCAAATATCGCGGCACGATTTTCGTAATTTCGCACGACCGTGACTTCCTCAACACCGCCGTTACTCACATCGCCCATCTGCAATATGGCAAGATGACGATGTATGCAGGCAATTATGAGCGGTTTCAGCGTCGTCTGGCTGAACGCAACCGTCTTGATATGGCCCTCATCGCCAAACAGGAAGATGAACGCCGCAAACTGGAAGCCTTCGTAACCCGCTTCAAGGCTAAAGCCTCCAAAGCCAAACAAGCGCAAAGCCGGGTCAAGCGTCTAGAAAAGATGGAGCCTATCGCGACCTTGGTTAGCGAACCCATCGCCCCTATCGACCTGAACGGGCCAGAACGGATGCTCTCCCCGCCCATGGTGCGCTTTGACGAAGCCGCCCTCGGTTATGGCGACACGACAATCCTGCGCAATCTCAACCTGACGGTTGATCCGGATGACCGGATCGGTCTGCTGGGCCGCAACGGTGAAGGGAAATCGACTTTCGCGAAGGGCTTGTTGGCTATTCTGAAAGCCCAAGAGGGTCGCATCCGCGCACATCGGAAAATGCGTGTTGGATATTTCGCGCAGCATGAGGTCGATGCGTTGAACGAATCGGCGTCCGCTTACGACCATGTCGTCGAGCTTATGCCCGATGCAACCGAAGCGGAGCGGAGGTCCCGGCTGGCACAATTCGGGCTCGGGGCCAAAAATGCCGAGACGCCGGCGGGCGATCTGTCAGGGGGAGAAAAAGCGCGACTATTATTTTCACTCATCGGTTTCCACAAACCGCACCTTCTCGTGCTCGACGAACCGACCAATCACCTCGACATTGATAGCCGTGAAGAATTGGTCCGTGCGTTGAACAACTATTCCGGCGCTGTACTGCTGATCAGCCATGATCGGGCGCTGCTGGAAGCCACGACGGATCGTTTGTGGATGGTCAATGGCGGCACGGTGACGCCCTATGAAGGCACGTTGGACGATTACCGCGAAATGCAGGCTGAACGCGCGCGCCCAGATAAGAAGCCCAAAGTCGATACGGGGCCGTCCAAGGCCGATGAACGCAAAGCTCGGGCCGACGCCCGCAAGGCCATCGCACCGCTAAAGAAAAAAGCGGCGACCCTTGAACGCGATCTCGACAAGGCGACTGCAACCATCAAGTCTATCGACGCCGAGCTTGCCGAACCGGGCCTGTTTGATCGTGATCCAGAACACGCCGTGCAACTCGGCATTGACCGTGGGCTGACGGCAAAGCGGGTCAATGAGTTAGAAAATCAATGGCTTGAAGCCCTCGCCGCCTATGAAGCCGCTGAACAAGACGCAGATCTTTAAAGAACTGTGCTCCCAGCGTCATTGAGACGCTATTTACCCTGATCCCAATCTTTGCCCGCATTTCGGCATATTTTCTGCGATGGTCACGCGCGCGGGGGCGCAGAAGGACGAAGGGCTTATGTTCCAGCAGAGACTAATCCGGGATGATGATGCACTGATCATGTTCGAAGCGTTGGCGTTCCTCATTCGCCAGTCTGGCCTGCCAGCTCGACCTCAAGTTCCCTCGCCGCTGCATAAAAGTCAGGGCCTTGATTCTATTGTTTATGATGAGCGCGACACACGTTCGGTACAAGATTGGGCGCAAGACAGTTTTGCGACCATCTTGGACGGCATGGCCATCGACCCCACCGAGCTGCGCCTTATAGCGTCTACCAGACCGCTGTCCGACGACCGCAGCACGCTCACCTTCGATCCTGACCGCGCGCAGGAGCCCGGACAATTTATTTCCCGTCTGGCACTCCAGTTGATCGAGCAGCGTATGGTCCGCTTTAATCCGGGGGTTCCCCTGACCGCTATTCAGCGCGCGCTGATCAGACTGACGGGATGCGCCTATTATCGGCAGGGTTTCGCTCTGACCCAATGCCTCCCCGCCCTGACGGAGGAATTATCCGCTTGGAAAGTGCCGCAGCGCCTTGTTGAGAACGCCTTGGTGTTTTCATCCTGTTTGACACTGATCGTACGCCGTCAAACGCCCGAGCAAATTGTCGCGACGTACGGATCCATCATGAGCAAATCTGTGCGGCGCAAGATCAGACCCGCCTGCCGCCAAATCGACAATTTTAAGCCGGAGGTGAAATTATTGCAGGTCATTGCCGAAGAGAAACGCGCGCACACTCAATCTGACGAATCGACCATGCCTATTTTCACGGAGACTCTTGGGGATCAGCCGCAGCGAATCTCTTGGACATAGCCGTCACGGTCGAGCTCAATCGTCAAACGGGATGTGTCCTCGACCCCGATCGTGATTCGTTCTGACACATCTGAGATCGATGGCGCGTAAAGCTGCTGACCCGGAAGATAATTTTGAACCTGCACATAGGTCTCGTTCATCATTTCCCCATTGAGGAAATCATTATCTGCGCCTTCAAAGACGGCTGGGCGGATAATGCGTTTCTGCCCTGGTAATCCGGGAATATAGATCGCCCCTTCATTCACGCCGACCAGCGGCAAATACATTTGCGATTGGCATGGATCGATGGCCGGAAGGCGCGGTGTGGGCGCCGGATCGAGGTAGGCAGGCCGAACATACTGACCCTGCCCCGGTTGCGGCTGGAACGTATAGTCATATCCGCCAACAGCACTGGCGCAGGCTGATAGGCCTAAACATAGCGGTATGAGCAGCAAACCTCGCATAATGAAAGCGTGGCGGATCGTGGTTAACGCGACCCTAACGAAGCTGTGACTCAGCTGTGACCCCGCACCCTAAATACGTTTGCTAGAGAGTGATTGAGCGAAGATGGAATGTCCCCCAAACCTCTCCACTTCGCTGATCTCGGCCACTCCGTAGATCCCCGGAAGGGCGAAGACGACCTCCCCTTGCGTCTTCGCCCTTCCCCAAACTGCCCCAGTCCCCTACAGGCCCGCCGATGAGCGGAACCTCGCATATGGACGGCCCAAAGCCGTGGCACGCCACCGTGCTGAGCCTCTATCCGGACGCGTTTCCGGGCGTTTTGGGGGCGTCGATCATTGGAGGTGCTGAAAAAAGCGGTCTCTGGCAGCTTGACACAGTAGACATTCGTGACTTTTCCACTAATAGGCACCGCACTGTTGACGGCCCTCCGGCAGGTGGCGGCGCAGGACTTGTCCTGAAGCCCGACATCGCAGCCAAAGCTATCGACAGCGTGGTCTTAGCGGACCGCCCGTTGCTATACATGACCCCTCGGGGCCGGCCACTGACGCAAAACCGCGTGAGAGAGCTTGCTGCCGGGCCGGGTCTTGTTTGCTTTTGCGGACGGTTCGAAGGTCTCGACGAACGCGTCATCGAATCGCGCAATATGGAGGAAATCTCCATTGGCGATTTTGTTCTCGCGGGCGGAGAGGTTGCCGCTCAGGCCATAATCGAAGCGTGCGTGCGCCTGCTCCCCGGAGTACTCGGCAGCGCGGAAAGCCTCGATGAAGAGAGTTTTGAGACGGGTTTGTTGGAGTATCCACTCTATACCAAGCCCCGCGAGTTTGAAGGTCGGGAAATCCCGGCGGTGCTCACATCTGGCGACCACGGAGCCGTGGATCGCTGGCGACGGGCACAAATGGAAGAGATTACAAAGGCGCGCCGTCCCGATTTATGGGCTGCGTACCCACACAAAAAAGACCCGAAGGCGTAAGCCGTCATCGGCAAGAAAGTGAGTCGCTATGAACGTGATTGAAAAACTCGAGAAGAAAGAGGCCGAGCGCCTACTGGACTCCGGTAAAGTTATCCCTGATTTCTCCGCTGGCGATACGCTGGTTGTGCAGGTCCGCATTACTGAAGGCACGCGCACCCGTTTGCAGGCTTTTGAAGGCGTTTGCATCGCGCGGTCCGGCGCTGGTATCCATGAGAGCTTCACAGTTCGGAAAATCAGCTACGGCGAAGGTGTCGAGCGCGTCTTCCCTGTCTACAGCCCGCTGGTTGAAGAAATCGAAGTCAAACGCAAAGGCAAGGTTCGCCGCGCCAAGCTTTACTACCTCCGTGAGCGTCGCGGTAAGTCCGCCCGCATCGCTGAGCGCACGACAGGTCGCGGCATGGAAAAAGGCCGGGCTAAGAAGTAAGTCAATTTGCTTCCCTCCATTTCTTTTTGGCGGGTCTCCGGCGTAGCCGGAAGAAAATTGAGCCGTTAGGCCGAGCGCCCACAGGGCGCTTTGCCAAACTCATAGATAGAAAAGCCCGCCCCTCGGCGGGTTTTTTGCGTTTGGCGACCCTAACCTACCTATGGGCGCTTCTAAGCCATCACGCTTTGGCGATCTTACGCATCATGTCGATATCGCAGCCCGTGGCGTAGCCCATGCCCCGCTTGATCCCGGGCAGCAGGGCCGCACCTGTCATGGCGAAACACAGTTCTATCAGAGCCTCTTCGCCGAATTTGCTGCGAATCATCTCTCTCGCGTCCGGGTCATCAGTGCGCTGACCTGTCACGGCGTCCGCTAAACGGGCTGTTGCTGCCAATGCTTCAGGTAGAGCTGAATAGGTCCTGCTGAGGACCTGATCGATCACTGCGGTGTCCATACCCGTCTGCCGCGCCAAATTGATTTCCGCTTCAACACAGGTTCCGCAATCCGCGCTGATCGCGCCGCGTAGGCGGGCGACATGATAGGCGTCCTGAGGCGCAAAGAGGTTCGGATCCAAAAACCTAAACAGGCGATTGTAACGGCTCAGCAAACTAAAGCTCGTATCCGCAATCGCGTGGACGTAATCGAACGTCACCCCCACGCGTTTTTCCGCCTGACCGATCAGGCCGTGAGCGATCTTTTTTAGCATAATTCTTTCCTACAAAGCGGAAACGTCCGCTACGTCGCATCCTTTAGCGCGCGCCGCCGCCCAAGTTCTTCGGCATTGCCAGCCAGCCAGAACGGGTTGGTTTTTCGTTCAACCGCCACCGTTGTCGGCACGGTCGGCTCGCCGCGTTCGCGCATCGCTTCATAGGTCGCAACGGCGTCCTGCAAGTCGGACAAATCGCCATCGACGCTGAGCGCAAATTTCGCGTTGGAGAGCGTATATTCGTGGGCGCAGTAAAGCTCTGTGTCCTCGGGCAAGCTCAGTATCTTGCCGAAACTGTCCCACATCTGCTCGGGCGTGCCTTCAAATAGACGCCCGCAACCCAGTGTGAACAGCGTGTCGCCCACAAAACACGCGCCTGCAGCTTCCAGATAAAAGACAATATGTTCGATCGTATGGCCGGGCGTTTCCATGACGCGGACCGGATGCGCGCCAAAGTCAAACATATCACCTTCGCCCAGTTTACTGTCGATACCGGGAATGCGGCCTTCAATACGGCCGGGACCATAAATCTGGACGCCGAACCGGTCCTTCAGCCCCATATTCCCGCCCGTATGATCGGGATGCCAATGGGTGTTCCAGATTTCTGTCAGCGCCCAGCCTTTGGCCGCACACTGCCGCGCGATCTCCTCGCCGTCAGGCGTATCGATAGAGGCGGTGCGACCGCTATCCGGGTCGTGGACGAGAATGCCGTAATTATCAGACAGGCAGGGGAAGAGATGGATTTGGATATTGGACATGGCCCAACCCTAACGAGGGCCGATTGATTTGGCGAGGCTTGCGCCGTGAAGACAGCAATTCATCGCTGTCTCACGGATCACGCTTTCCGCCAGCTCGTTCCCTCGGCACTGTCCTCAAACACAATCCCGCGCGCAGTGCCCTCATCGCGAATGCGGTCGGCTTCCGCCCAGTCCTTCGCCTGCCGCGCCGTGTGACGAGCAGCAGCGAGCGCGTCGAATTCGGCGGTTTCGTCGTCAGACGCATTGCCGCGAAACCAGTCTTCGGGATCGCGTTGGAGTAGGCCTAGAATTTTCGCGTAACCAACCGTTGTGTTTAGTAGCATTGAAACAAAATGACTAAGTTTCTCACGATCTTTGAATACTTTCAAAGAGGTATGCTTAATTGCAGAAGAATTAGGGTCAATTTTTTCGAGGGTCAGGAAAAAAGTTCTAACTTTTTGATCCTCAGACATTTCTGTCAATTTATCAAATTTAAGATAAGAACCTTCGGTATGATCATCCTTGAAAAAGTTTGAAAACTTACTGATCCACTTGGGAGAGTTTAAGTCGCCAAATAGCGGATTTTCAATCGAGGTAAGATCCAAAATAGTATCGGCAGAATACTTCAAGCTCTCAGTAACAAGCAAATTGTTGAGTTCTGATTCTAATCTATACCACCCATCCAACTGCTTCTTGCTCTCCCGCAGCAAATCCTCGCTCCAAATCAGTTCATTCCGGTAATGCGCCTTTAATAGCGCCAACCGAATAACTTCCCCATCCCACTCCTTCAGCAGATCATGGACCAGCACGACATTGCCGAGCGACTTGGACATTTTGTCTTTGCCCATATTGAGGAATTCATTGTGCACCCAGTAGTTCGCAAACGTCTTGTCATTCGCCGTCTCTGATTGAGCGATTTCATTTTCGTGGTGCGGGAAGCGCAGATCGATACCGCCGCAATGAATATCGATCGTCTCGCCGAGCGTTTCCTTGGCCATGGCAGAACATTCAATATGCCAGCCCGGACGGCCCGGAACGGATGCGAAGTCCTGATTTCCGTACTTTTTCCAGTCCACAAAATAGCTGGTTGAGGTCTGTTGCTGGCTCCAGCCCGGTTCGCCGTCCGGCGAGGGTTTCCACAGCACAAAGTCGGCCGCGTTGCGTTTTGCGCCCACGACCTCAACCCGCGCGCCGGCCAGGTTATCTTCTAGCTTACGCCCCGAAAGCTTCCCGTAATCCTCGTCCTTGGTCACATCAAAATAGATATGCCCGTCGGCGAGATACGCCGCGTCCTTATCCATCAGCGTGACAATAATGTCCGCCATTTGCTGGATATGCTCGGTCGCTTTGGGCTGCACCGTCGGCGGCAAGCAGTTCAGCGCGGCGAGATCTTCATTGTATATGCGTGCATATTTCTCTGTAATTTCAGAGATCGGAACATTTTGCTCCATCGCGCTGGCAATGATTTTGTCGTCCACATCGGTCAGGTTGCGCGCATAGCGGACGTGATCTTCGCCATAGATATGACGCAGCACGCGAAACAGCACATCGGCCACCACGGCGGCGCGCGCATTGCCAATATGGGCGTAGGAATAGACCGTCGGCCCACAATTATACATCGTCACATTCTTGGGGTCCTGCGGGACAAACCGACGGACCTCACGCGATAGTGAGTCATATAAAGAGAGGGGGTGGTCTTGGTTCTCCATGGGGTCGCTCCCTATATCCCTAGACTATGGCTTGGAACCCTTATGATCAGAATGAGTGGGATCGCGGTTGGACCGAACCCATTCCGAAGCGTCGGCGCTCGCCGATCACGGCGTTTATCGTCGTTCTGCTGGCCGCCATGTTCGTATGGGAAGCCTTCCAAATGCCGCCAGATCCTGATGCACGCTTCAATCTCGTGGTCGAAGATACCATCGCCTATGCCTATGGCGGCACGGACAAGGATAGTTTCAACGATGTGCGTCGGCAGCTCGACGCCAATCCGCAACTTCGCACCATCGTTCTGAAACATGTGCCCGGCACGACTCATCTGGGCGAGAACACCCGTATTGCGCAGATGTTTCGCGCGCGCGGCTTGAACACGCATTTAGAGCGGACCTCATTTATTGCCTCAGGCGGGGTCGATCTGTTTTTGGCCGGACAGAGCCGCACGATGGACTGCGGCGCACGGATCGGTGTGCATAGTTGGAAGGGCGAGAATGGCGATACGCCGCGCAAGCTCGGCTATGATCCGATTGAAGAGCGGATGGAGGCCTTTCACAGCACGCTCGACGTCGATCCAGACTTCTACCAATTTGCTCGCGATGCCGCGCCGCACAGCTCACTCTACTTTTTGTCGAAAACCGATCTGGAGCGATTCAATATTCTGAGCGATGGAGCTTGCGAAGGCACCAACTGGTTCGGGTTTCTGAATGGATCCGCGCGGTGAGATGGGACGTGATCGGGCTGACGGCCGCCGCACTCATCATTCTCGGTGGTGCCATTCTGCAGTCGCCTGATCCGGACCGATTGCGTTTTGAGGTCGATGGCACTGATGCCTATGGTTATGGCTACACCGATGGACGGTCCGAGACGGCTATCGACCGGCTTCTGCGCGATCATCCCGATGTGGACACGTTGGTTTTCATCGACATGCCGGGAACGCGGGATGTGACGTCAAATTACCGCTTAGCCCGGGACATTCGCCGCGCCGGACTGGCGACAGAACTACGCGCAGGCTCTCGCATCGCCTCTGGCGCTGTGGATTTATTTCTCGCGGGACAAAGCCGGACGGTGGCCTGCGGGGCGAAAATCGGCGTCCATGCCTGGGGATCGAGCGGTTTCGACGCACAGGACGTCAGATGGGACACGCATCGCCGTTATTCACGCGATTTCCTGTCCGACATGGGGGTGGATGCTGACTTCTATGATTTCAGGACCAAGGCTGCCGGGTCCGACGACATCCATTGGATGAGCGTGGAAGAGATCAATCATTGGCGCGTCGCCAGCGCGCCACTCATTTGCGATAGCGCATAAAAAAACCCTCGGCACTGTGTGCCAAGGGTCTCCACTCCCTCCCCTATCGGGGTTCGTGTTTGAGCGGTTGCAGCCGGATTATTGATCAAGGTTTGGCGTATAGTCGCCAGTAATCAGACAGGTCATATCGACTTGCGCGGTTGTGCCAGCGGGACAGGTCACGGTCGTGATCGTTCCGGCTGAGCCTGGAACAACAATCGCATTGTCAGCAATCATGCCGTCATCGTCGGCGGCGCGGAATGCGTCTTCTTTAATCGTGTAATCTTCAACGATAATGTCTTGGTCATTTTGAATGCTCGGCTCACCATCAGCTTGCAAAATTTCACCGACTGTATCGTTCACCTTAGAGGGATCCATCGTCTCGACAGAACCCATGACTTCACCGTTCACGTCTGTCTTTAGGACAACAGTTTCAGCCGTTGTCTTCATCACGACCTCGTTTTTCTTCTTTTTCATGTGACCGTCGCCAGCCAATGCTGGGGCAGCCACAGCAAGTGCAGCGGCGCTGATAAGGGCGGTTTTAAGATATGTCATAAATATGTCCTTTCAAAATTGTTTCGTTTTAAAAAGCTACTGAATTCAATGCATTGAATAACATTGATCACAGTTGCCTTCTTGCTAAAACAACGGGGCGTCCCCCGCTTCCGTTCCAAGAAACATTAGCCCTATCATTCCGATTTCGTTGCAATCGCATGGGCGATAGGCGGATTTCACCCTTACGCAGACGCCATTCGCTCCCTATATCGCCGCCATGAGCAAACCGACCCTCAAACCCGTTCCCAAGAGTGAACGTCCTTCGCCCGAAGCCGCTATGGATGCTGTGCGCACGCTGATCGCGTGGGCCGGTGATGACCCGGACCGCGAAGGTCTGCGCGATACACCTAAGCGGGTAATCAACGCTTACCGCGAATGGTTTCGCGGCTACGATGTGGATCCAGCTGAAGAATTATCCCGCACCTTTGAAGATGTGTCGGGCTATGATGACATGGTTATCTTGCGCGAGATCGATGTGGAGAGCCATTGCGAGCATCACATCGCGCCGTTTTTGGGCCGCGCCTATGTCGCCTATCTGCCGACTGAAAAAGTCGTCGGGATCAGCAAATTAGTCAAAGTCGTCGAAGCCTTCGCCAAACGTCTGCAGACCCAAGAAACCATGACAGCTCAGATCGCTGATGCGATTGAGGATGCACTAAAACCGCGCGGCGTCGCCGTGATGGTCGATGCTGTCCACCAGTGTATGAGCACACGCGGCGTACATCACCCTGACGTGTCCACGATCACCACCCAGTTCACTGGCGAGTTCAAGACAAACCCAGCCCTGCAGGACCGTTTCCTCCGCGTAATCGGCAAATAAAAAGCCGCCCTCTGATTATTCAGATGGGGCAGCTCATCTATCTACGGTCGGCAATACGCCTTTTGTCGATCGGAATTGCGCGAACAGGCACGGCGCAGTCTAGCCAACCTCCTTCGCAATCCTCCGGATGACCGGGTTGGGGGTCGAAAGGCGTGTTGCCCGTAAGTGCAGCGCATAGGCCCTCACAAATGGCGTCGAAATCAGTTCCGACAATCTCCCCTGACAACGCGCATTCGTCAGAGTGATTTCAGTCATGCGACGATTCGGTAAAGTTTGGTTAACGACCGTTAGGACTTTTTTGCACCGATAGTGTTTTGCACTCCGATTGTGCGGTTTCTACGGTCTAGCCGCCTGCCCAAGCGTCCGCTAAGGCGCGCTCATGCATGTACTTCTTATCGGATCCGGCGGTCGTGAACACGCGCTGGCTTGGAAAATCATCCAAAGCGAACACGTCACAAACCTCACGGTCGCGCCCGGCAATGCAGGTCTGGCCGAGATTGCCAATATTGTTGACGTGAAAGCTGATGACATCGACGGTATTCTCGCTTTGGTGCAACGCGACGGTTATGATTTTGTCGTTGTTGGGCCGGAGCAGCCTTTAGCGCTGGGTCTAGTCGATGCCTTACAAGCACGCGGCGTCAAGGTATTCGGGCCGACTCAAGCGGCCGCCCAGCTAGAAAGTTCTAAGGCGTTCACTAAGGATTTCTGCGACCGATATAATATTCCGACCGCTGCTTACGGTGTCTTCACCGATATCGATGCCGCCAAAGCCTATCTGAAAACGATGGATGCGCCCTATGTGCTGAAAGCAGACGGGCTTGCCGCAGGTAAAGGCGTGGTCATTCCGGAAACGCTAAAAGAGGCTGAGGCCGAGCTAGAAGACTTCTTCTCTGGCAAGTTTGGCGATGCCTCGACCCGCGTTGTGATCGAAGAATTCATGCGCGGCCCGGAAGCCAGCTTCTTTGCCATCTGCGACGGCACGACCGCCCTGCCCCTGGTTGCGGCGCAGGATCATAAGCGCGCCTATGACGGCGACACAGGACCCAATACGGGCGGGATGGGCGCTTATAGTCCAGCTCCAGTTTTCACGGATAACGTCCTCGCCGAGACCATGGAGCGCATCATCGCGCCGACTGTCTACGGCATGGCCAAAGACGGGCACCCATTCACAGGAGTCCTGTTTGCTGGATTGATGATCACGAATGAAGGCCCAAAACTGATCGAATATAACGTCCGCTTCGGTGACCCGGAATGCCAAGTCATCATGCGCCGTATGCAAAGCGATTTGATGGACGTCCTGATTGCCGCAGAAGCTGGCGAGCTAGATCGTGTCGAGGCGCCCGCTTGGTTTATCGATCCAGTCGTGAATGTCGTTCTGGCCGCCAAAGGTTATCCGGGGTCCTATGACAAAGGCACTGTGATCGAAGGCGTTCCTGCGGCCAATGCGCGCGACGACGTGGTTGTCTTCCACGCCGGAACGCGCCGTGGGCGTAATTGCGGCAAGCTGAAAGCCAATGGCGGGCGCGTTTTGAACGTGACGGCATCCGGCGACACGCTGCGTGACGCGGTCGATCTAGCCTATCGTGTGATTGATGAAGATATTGACTGGGCCGACGGTTTCTGTCGTCGCGATATCGCCCACCAAGCGCTTTAGGACGTTCAACTCTGGACGTAGCCGATCTATTCGGCCAATCCCCTTCCGAGACTGGGAGAGGACTTAACGATGAAAACGACTTTACTGATGACAGCGGCGCTGATGCTGGCTGCCCCGGCCTTCGCTCACGGCGCCGGTCACGATACGCATGAAGGGTTCACCCTGATCCATGCCGGAACAGTCATTGCCGTTCCGGGCGAAACGCCACTGAGCAATCAGACAATTATCGTCAATGAAGGCAAGATCGTCGGGATCGAAGCCGGGTTCATGCCGGACGAAGAGGCCACGATCATCGACGGCAAGACCATGACGTTCATGCCGGGTCTGATCGATAGCCACGTTCATTTGCGAAGCGACCGTGACACCGGATCGCGCTGGGATGTCGTGACGATGGAATCTGGTGACGTCGCCTTGCAAGCCGCCGCCCACGCAAAGACCACACTGATGGCTGGGTTCACAGCTGTTCAGGATGTTGGCGGCCCGAAGGAAATTTTCTCCCTTCGTCGCGCGATCAATAAAGGCGTTATTCCAGGCCCCCATATCCGCGCTGCCGGCTCGGCCATTTCTGCCACAGGTGGACATGGCGACTTTCACGGCTTCAAGGGCGACATTCTTGAGATGTACCAGTCTCAGACGATCTGCGACGGGGTGGCTGATTGCCGCCGCGCCGTACGCCAAGCTGTGAAGAATGGGGCTGACGTTATCAAAGTCACTGCTACAGGCGGCGTGCTGTCCAACACCAACGCGGGCACAGGCCAACAATTAATGGATGATGAGTTGGAAGCCATTGTTCAGACAGCGGCCACAATGGGCCGGAAAGTCACGGCGCATGCCCACGATAAGGGCGGCATTGATGCCGCTCTGCGCGCGGGTATTCATTCCATCGAACATGGCTCTTTCTTGGACGCAGAGACTGCCGCCCTATTCAAGAAACATAACGCCGTACTGATTCCAACCGTTCTTGCCGGGAAAACCGTTGAAGGATGGGCCAATGATCCGGATACGTTCTTACCACCCAACTCTGTGAAGAAGGCGCTCGAAGTCGGTCCGGCGATGCAGGATATGGCCCGGCTGGCTTGGGAAAATGGCGTCACGATTGCCTTTGGAACAGACACAGGCGTGTCCAAACACGGCGATAATGCAAAAGAATTTGAATATATGGTCGCTGCTGGGATGACCCCCATGCAAGCCATCCGAAGTGCCACTGTCGTCGCGGCTAAACACATCGAAATGGATGACCGGATCGGCACATTGGAAGCCGGTAAAGAGGCCGATATCATCGCTGTCGATGGCGATCCGCTCAAAGACGTCGCCGAACTGATGGACGTCGATTTTGTGATGAAAGGCGGCGTCGTCTACAAGCACGACCGCTAGGCCTTTACGACTGGCTGAAGTCGCTAAAACGATCCGCGTCTGATCCGTCGCTTCTGGCGGCGGGTCGGTAAGCCGCCCTTGTCCAGACCATAGCGCATCCGACCTAGAACCTCGGCTGGATTAGGAAGCCCGGCACGCGCCTTACGAAGCTGCGCCTTCGTTTTTTCGAACTGCATGACATTAGCGATACGGCGATCAAGAAAAGCGCGAGCATCCGGCTTGTTCGGCAACGCATCAGACAACCAGACCGGCGCGGTCGAGGCCAATACGACTGAGAGCACGGTTCGCTTAGAATAGAAATTCGCGTCCGTTGATGTGTCGCCAATCGCACGCCAGATCATATCTGCCGTTGACCAAGTGATCTTGGCCGCAGTCCCGACACCGCCCGGTAAAGACAGGCGCGCTTGAGCACGGCGTGCGGCCTCATCATGACGGCCAATCTCGGACAGGCGCAGCACGACAGCTTCAGTCACACGATCCCGAATTTTCATCGCCGCGAGATCAAGCGCTTCGATCTTTGATCGGGCAGCCGCATCCATCTGATCCGACCAGAACTGGATCACACCGATCACGCCATCAGGGAAATAGAGGGTGTCGGCGCCTTTTGGCAGGCCCGCCTTCTGCGCAGCCTTGCTCAGCATCACATCCGTCCAACCTTCAAAGGCTGCATCCACCAGCGCTTTGTTAAGAATGGCGATTTTGGCCTGTTCTGGGGTCATGGCAGACATATGGGGCTTAAGCAGCCTTTCGCAAAATGACCCGGCGGAACCAGCTTTTGATCGCGCCCACACCAGAGCCCGACAGGACCCCGAAACGGAAGATCCGCGCGCAGATCCACATCACAACGACGACTGAGGTCGCGAGCAAGAAAATCGACAAGAGTACCTGCCAAAGGGGTGGATCAGAGGCGAGCCGGATCATCATCGCAAAGGGTGATGTTAGCGGGAAGATCGAGGCAAATGCCACGACCGGACTATCTGGCGCGACCGCCCCAAATTGTATCACGCCAATGCCGAGGAACATTAGCAATACAATTGGTAATGATAAGGTCTGCGCATCCTGCATCGATTGCGCCAGCGCGCCCAGCGCAATCAAGATCGAGGCATAGAACATATAGCCCAAAACAAGGAAGATGAGCGACGTCAGGATCGTCGAGAGCGGAAACGCCTCGCGGATCGCGGCGACTTGCTCCGGATTACCGAACAGCAAAAACCCGATCAGACCACCCAACGCGATCAGAATATAAGGGGCTAATGAAGCAAAGGTCAGCATCGCTGCCCCCAGCATCTTACCCAGCATGATTTCTGAGAAGCGTGTGCTTGCCAGCATCATTTCTAGCAACTTATTCATCTTCTCTTCGATCATCGATGTGAGCAGCATGAAGGCCCCAGCAAAAATCGACATCAGAAGGAAGAAGGCGAGGCCCAGTCCGGCAAAGAATGGCAAACGGTCGAGCATTGACACGGCTTCAGCTTCGTCCTCACCGGATAATTCAGCCGGATTGAACAGTTCGACACGAGTCCGTCCCGAAACAGCTTCGTCATAGTCTTCTGCCGAAAGCCCACCAGACTCAAGGTAACGACGTTTAGCTAAGTCGCTAAAGTAGCGATTGATAAGACGTTCAGCCGGCGGACTATTGAAGTTTTTCGACCAATATTGCGCCTCTGGGTCATCCACGGTCCCGCGAATGACAATGACGCCGTTCAATCGTGGAGATTCGTCACCAACCGTCAATCGATCGTCTCCATCAAGATAGGAGGTCAGGGCCGACAGTGAGTTTTCAGGTGGATCAACAAAAATCATAGATGGCGTCGGCATCTCTATCCGTTCAGCGACAGTGGGATAGCGGTCCCGCAGCTCGCTCAACCCGGCTTCGTAGCCGTCCTCATCGACGGAGGTACGGAAAGCCTCTCTATCGGCCTCTGGCAGCAAGGCGGCCATAGCCTTGATCGCTTTCGCGCGAATATCCGATTGCTCTGTTTCATAGAAATCGAGAATGGCCGCACCGTGAACGCCGGTCTCATCCAGCACAGTTTCATAGCGTGGCGGTGACAGGTCAATATCCGAGCTAGCAAACATATAGCCGATCACGCCGCCCAAAATTGGAAACATGAAGGACAGCCAGAAACCCCACGTCTTCACATAGCCCATGAAGTCTCGCATCGCGATCAGCCAGATACGAGAGAATTTTGGTAAGCCCATAGTGTGTCTGGTCGCCATTACGCCGCCTCCCCAGTCAAATCTGCTGCCGCGTCGGCCTCAAGATCCGCCCGTACATCTTCACCAACCAGCGCAACAAAGGCTTCGTGTAACGTGGCGCGGATCGGCTCAAACCGCGTCAGACGCACACCCGCTTCAACACAGCGTTCCAATATATCGGGCGTTTGCGCCTCTCGCTTTAGAAGCAGATCAAGCGCGCCGTCATCCCGGCGGTCCATATCTTCGGCAAAGGGCCGAACGACTTCGCCCAAGCCTGAATTTTCAGACGCCATAATGACCCGGCGCGGCGCGTGATTCAGCGCCTGCTCGACCGTTCCGTCAAACACCTTCCGGCCCCGGCTCATCAGCAATATCCGATCACAGAGACGCTCAGCGTGTTCCATGACATGGGTTGAAAATAGGATTGTGCGTCCGCGGGCCGCAATCTCTCGGACCATGCTTTCCAACACTTGTTGATTGACCGGGTCGAGACCTGAAAACGGTTCGTCGAGAATATAGAATTCCGGATCATGGGCGATGGCGGATAGGAGCTGCACCTTCTGCGCCATGCCTTTGGACATATCCTTATTCTTTTTGCGTTTCGCATCACCCAGCCCGTAACGCTCCAAGAGATCGTCAGCCGTCGTGAACGCTTCGCGTTTTTTCATTCCGTTCAGCCGCGCCATATGCGCGATCGCTTCACGGGCTGTCTGTTTCTTGTAGAGCCCCCGCTCTTCGGGCAGAAACCCGACACGCCCGAAGGCTGCTTCGCCCGGTTGTCCCCCGAACAAGCTAACGCGACCCGAATCGGGTTTTACATAGCCCAGCGCCATTCTGAGACTGGTTGTCTTACCCGCGCCATTGGGGCCAAGAAAACCAACGATTTCGCCCGGCCGAACATCAATACTGACATTGCTAACCGCGGGAACACCGCCATAGGATTTAGACACATCGTCCAGATGTAAGATTGGGGCCATTTTGCTCATGGCTGTGCCATGGCTTACCGCTTTGAGCGTTTCAAGCGAATAGACCTGTCACAAATACGACCTGCGACAATATTCCCTAGAATGATCGCTAACTGTCGTTTTTCACGATCCTTAGAAACGGTTTTCCTACAGGTGGTCGCGTGGGTTCCGGTTCGGGAATATAGGGCTCGGGCCGTCCGTCTTCAGAACGTGCTTCTGTTTCAGGCGCGAAATCTTCATCCAGCTGACGCACGTGCGGGGTAAATTTTGGGCGCTTTGATTTGAAGGATGATCGCGGCTGACTGCGCTCATAGCGTGGGCGCTCAAGCTTATCATCGTCGCTCTCTGGGACAGGTCGTTTTTTGAGGTCTTTGGCCTTGCGGTTCATGCCCGCTACGACACGTTTTTGTGCGAATGAGAGCGCATCACCGGGTCGACCTTTTTCACGATCTTGAAAGGCAGAGCCAAATCTGTCGAGACGCTCAGAAACGCTTTCAGCGAATTCGTCTTCGAACTCGCTGATCTCGCCTTGCTCTTTCAGGGTGCGCTGCAAACGTTCTAACTTACGCTGTGCATTGCGCGCCGATCGCTCGCGAGCCTTACGTTCTTTGTCGCGTTGCTTATCGAGCGCAACATCACGGGCGGCCTGTTCAGCCTGCCACTGCTGCTTATCCCAATCCGATTTTCCGGATGAGTCTCTATCGAAGTCACTCGCCACGAAAGAACATATAGCGAACAAATTTGTAGAGATCAATCAGTCGTCGAGGGCACCCAAATAGAGGTCCAGCAAGGCTTCCTGTTCGGCGCGCTCATTGACGTCCTGTTTGCGGAGCGAAATCAGCTTACGCATCACTTTACTGTCGAATCCGAACGCCTTCACTTCGGAATAGACTTCGCGGATATCGGTCGTCAGTTCGGCTTTCTCAGCTTCTAAACGTTCGATACGCGCAATAAACTGGCGCAGCTTCTCACGGGTGGCATCACCCATTTGGTCTTGGCGGTCGGCTTCACTCATCATGGCGGTCGTTTCCTCTATCGCGGTCAGGCAGTTTCCTAGCGGGACAGATTTAGTCACGGCAGCCGGAATCAACAGCTTTTCTGTGGATGAGGTCAATTAATAACAGCACCAACGCGTTCTGACGCGTATACAGAGAAATAAGCACAGAAAGTCAGACTCATGTTTTACATTCTCATCTTCTTCGCCGCTCTTGCCATGCTTTACGTGGTCGCAACACTCGTCATTGGCGGATCGCAAATGGCGCGGACGGGAAAGGGCGCGCGGGAAAAATCCAATAGCTGGATGTGGAAACGCGTCGGCGCGCAAGCCGTCGCGATTGGCCTGCTCTTTCTTGCCTTTCAGATCCGCAAGAATGGCGGCTAACGAACGCCGCCATGGTCAAACTCAATAAGATCTACACGCGTACGGGCGATGACGGATCAACCGGTCTGGTCGATGGATCGCGCCTATCCAAGGATAGCGCCCGGGTGTCCGCTTACGGCGACGTTGACGAAACCAATGCCGTGATCGGCTTGGCACGTCTGCATGTCACCAACACATCGCTCGACCAAATACTGGCGCGCATTCAGAATGAATTGTTCGACCTCGGCGCCGATTTGGCGACACCGCTCCCTGCTAAGGGAGACGCCGATAGCGAATACGCGCTACGAATGATCGCCTCGCAAGTCTCTCAGCTGGAGTCCGATCTCGATAATCTCAATGATGATATGAGCGCCCTCACCAGCTTCATCCTGCCAGGCGGGTCTGCCCCTGCGGCGCATCTTCATCAGGCGCGAACCGTCGCGCGACGCGCTGAACGCAGCATGGTCACCCTGACCGACATTGCAGCCGTTAATCCTCACGCGCTGGCTTACATCAACCGCTTATCAGACTTTTTGTTTGTCGCGGCCCGTTGGTGCAATGACCAAGGATCGGGCGACGTGCTCTGGGTGCCCGGCGGCAGTCGCTAAATCAGCGTCCTTTAGCTAGGTAAAGCCGCGTCCGAGCCGCAATTTCTGCTGGTGTGCTGCGACTTGTAAAGAAATCGACGAACTTCCCGTCATTGCCGAGCAGGAAGATGATGTCCTGATGGTCGACGGTATAACCCATATCAGAGCCTTCCAGCGGCACTTTTTGAGAAAAGACTTTATAAGCTGTTTTGATCTCGTCGACCTGTTCGACCGTTCCGCTAAAGCCGCGTAGATTGGTCGGGAAGCCGTTATTTGTCACATAAACGGCCAACTGTTCGGGCGTGTCACGTTCTGGGTCGACGCTCACCAGCACGAACTGAGCATCCTCGCCCGCATCGCCCATCAAGTCTTGTGATCGACCGAGTTTTTGAAGCGCCGTCGGGCATACATCAGGGCAATAAGAAAACCCGAAGTAAAGCAGGGTGGGTTGGCCTTCAAAGGCCGCCTCAGTCACCACCGCACCTGTGTCATCAACCAATGTAAAGGGACCGCCGAGGTCGGCTGTCCCAGAACTCACCGTTGCGCCTGCCTGTCCAGCCTCGCCAGATGTGGTGGACGGTCCGCAAGCCACAACGCCAAGTAAGGCCGCGATTGTCAAAGATAAGATAGAAGCACGCATCAATAGTCTCATAAAGGATTGGGTCGGACAGTGTCTTGAATCCGTATATAGTCAGACATCCTGTCGGCCACCATAGGGGAGCACGGTCAAATGAACGCATCGAAGGCCATGAATGCTCCGACAGGTCCGCTAAACTCGCAATCAATCCCTAGTCGTCAGCTCACCGGAGCACTTCGCCGATATACGCTGGTGCTGTTGAGGTGGGGCGCCGTCCTAGGTCAGGCCCTGACGCTGTTGATCATATGGCAGATCTTTGGTTTCGACTTTGCCTTCTGGCCCTCTCTCGGCGTTATCGGCGTCACAGCCCTCGTCAATATCGGCGTCAGCCTGTTGCTGCCTTTGGACCGGCGCGTCTCAGATATTGAAGCCATTGCACAACTTGGCTTCGACATCTTCCAACTGGCACTCTTGCTCTACCTTAATGGTGGTATCGAAAATCCATTCGCGATGCTCTTTCTCGCACCCGTCGTCACATCGGCGACAACCCTATCCAAGTCTGTGATGATGACTGTTGCAGGATGGGCGCTCCTCTTGGCAACCTCATTGCTGTTCTGGCATCAACCGCTGCCTTGGACGCCCGGTGTCGAGTTTGAACTACCGCGTATGTACGAATTTGGGTTGTTGGCGGGCATCATCGTCGGAACGACCTTTACCTCCCTCTATGCCTGGCGCACCACAACAGAGAGCCGGACTATGAGTGCCGCCCTATCCGCGACGGAACAAATGTTAGCACAAGAGCAGAAGTTGTCCGCCCTTGGGTCCCTGGCCGCTGCCGCTGCGCATGAGCTCGGCACACCCCTTGCGACCATCACCGTGACCGCCAAGGAAATGACACGCGAACTGCCGCCCGGACCGTTGGCCGACGATGCAGAATTGGTTCTGAGTCAGGCGCAACGCTGTCGATCCATCTTAGAGCAACTGGCTCTGCGTGGGGACACCCCAGACCTAATCCACGAGACGTTGAGCCTCGAAGATCTTCTAGAAGAAGCCGCCGAGGGCTTTATCGACCGCAATAAGGATCTCATTATCGAGAGTTACCAGAGCGATGGCGGGTTACCGCTGACAATCCAACGACGACCGGAATTGCTTTATGCGTTGAAAAACTTCACGGAGAACGCAGTCGATTTCGCTCAATCACGGGTGCGCCTGACGGCCCGCGTCATAGACGGCGAAGTCACTGTGACCATTGATGATGATGGCCCCGGTTTCGAACCACTCATCCGCACACGTCTCGGCCAACCTTATGTGACCTCGAGAGCCAAGGGCGGCAGTGCTGGCGGACTTGGTCTCGGCGTATTCATCGCATCGACCTTGGTCGAACGGACGGACGGCCGCGTTTATTATGAGCGCTCCCCAATCGGTGGGGCGCGAGTCCGAGTTGTATGGCCAGTGGACCGATTGAAGGCCTGACAGAGGCCATCGAGCGATTAGGCTTAGCTGCATCAGATAGCTGATAAACTGTTCTTTTCTACGACCGAACCAAGCCATCGCGACATTTCGTCCGTATCCATCTTAGAAGAGGATATATGATGAGCGAATACACGCTACCCGAAGATCACACGCTGATGATCCTAGACGATGATGCGCCGCTTCGCATCCGGCTCGGACGTGCCTTGGAACAACGCGGCTTTGACGTCAGAACCTGTGAAACTGTGTTCGAAGCCAAACGCGAAGTTCGTGACAATCCACCTGCCTTCGCCGTACTCGACATGCGGTTAGAAGATGGCAATGGATTAGACGTGATCGAACAGCTTCACGAAGCCCGACCCGACAGCAAGATGGTCATGCTGACCGGCTATGGCAATCTCGCAACCGCAGTGTCCGCCGTGAAGCGCGGCGCTGTCGACTACCTCGCCAAACCTGCCGATGCCGACGACGTCTGTAAGGCCTTGCTGGCTGAACGCGGCGAAACACCGGAACCGCCGGAAAACCCGATGAGCGCCGACCGGGTCCGCTGGGAACACATCCAGCGGGTTTATGAGCTGTGCGGCAAAAATGTTTCTGAGACGGCGCGCCGTCTGAATATGCATCGCCGCACATTACAGCGTATTCTGGCGAAGCGCGCCCCGCGCTAATTCGGTTTAACTCCCCAAACAATTAGGCCCGGTCGTTTATAACGACCGGGCCTTTCTTTTTGATCTGTGATCGAGTGTTATTTCGGCAGTAAAACCGACGTCACGACATGCACAACACCATTGGAAGTCTGAACATCAGCCGTTGCTACAGTGGCCTTGCCGCCATTTTCGTCCTTCACATAGACTTTGCCGTCTTTGACATAGGCTTTGAGCTCGGCGCCCGACAGGGTTGTCAGCTTGGCTTTACCGTCATTGGCTTTGGCCAGCGCGATAATTGACGCCGCATCATAGGATCCGGCGACAACATGGCTGGTCAGGATGTTGGACAGCGTGCCTTTGTTTTCCGGTTTCAGCAGCGTGTCGACTGTGCCCGCTGGTAGGGCGCCGAATGCGTCATTAGTTGGGGCGAAGACGGTGAACGGACCGTCTGCCGATAGAGCACCCGCAAGATCGGCAGCTTGAACAGCCGCGACGAGCGTGGACAGCGCGTCAACAGAAACGGCGGTTTCAACGATGTTCGACGTTGGGGTCGCGCTCATCTCAGTTTTCATTTTCGTACCAGCAAATGCCGGAGCGGCGATTGCCGTCGTCGCGAGGAGTGCGGCTGCAAGGAGGGGCTTAAATGTCATGGTCGGGTGTCTCCGATAGGTTTTAGTCGGTCCGGGGATGCGAACCTGTCATAGCTACGCGTCCCAAAGCCGCGCGGACGCCGATATAACGCGAGCGTGAAGAGCGTGACCCAGCTGTCATCTACCCGTAAGCTTGAAGATAGGCTCTGCAGCACGTCCAGCCGACAAGCAGACTGGATTTGCGCGGCCCGCTCTGACATGGCGGACGACATGGCCATCGCCACCCCATCCCGTCTGGATCATGTTCAGGCCCTGCGCGGTCTGGCCGCGATGCTGGTTCTGTTTGCTCACCTTGCTCTGATCGAGGGTCGGACAGCGACGAACCCTATTCTACCCAGCAGTCTTGACTGGGGCATGATGGGCGTGGACCTGTTCTTCGTCATTAGCGGCTTCATCATGGTCTATGTCACGCGTGACTGGCAGGCAGGTGGCGGCCAAAACCGTATGCTGGGGCGCGTGCCGGAATTTCTGTTCGCGCGCGCAACCCGGATTTATCCGCTCTACTGGGTTGTGACAGCAGCCCTGTTCGCCGTCTGGCTGGTTCGGCCCGATCTGGTCTTCTCCAGCTCCCCCAACAATCCCACCGTCATCAATACGCTGTTCCTGATACCGGGTTGGGCCTACCCGCTGCTCGAAGTCGGTTGGACCCTAGTTTACGAGATGATGTTCTACGTCCTCTTCGCTCTGCTGCTGTTCCTCCCGCGTCGGTTTCGTCCGCTCGGCCTGCTCATATGGGCAGCGATCGCGTTGGCGGGTAATCTGTTCAGCTGGCAGAGCCAGATCCCGGCCCTATCTGTCACCTCCACAGCGATCGCCTTTCACCTGTTTAATCCGCTCGTATTCGAATTCCTCGCGGGCGCGGCGGTCGGCTGGCTTTATCTGACCCGCACGGGTGACAAGACCGTTTCGCTGGCCCTGATCCTCTTCGGCTTAATCGGCATGGGGATGTGGATATTCTCCGCCGTACCGTTCGAGGATGGGTGGCCGCGTGTGCTGCGCTTGACCCTGCCCGCAGGCGCGCTGGTGCTCGGCGCAGCATGGCTCGACCACAGCAAAGTCAAAGCCCCGCGCTTTGCAGTCACGCTCGGCGATTGGAGCTATTCGCTCTACCTCACCCATTTGCTGAGCTTGGTCGCCCTGTCGAAGCTTTGGCAAATGGCGGGCCTGCAAGACCTGCCATCCCCGCTCTTGATCCTCATCATGCTCAGCGGCGCGCTGATCGTCGCGGGGCTGACCCATCGGTTCATCGAGAAACCGCTGATCAATCTCGCCCGATCCGGACGCAAACGCCTGTTCACCTAGTCCCGCAGCGTAATCACCATGCCGTCGCGGCCAATCTCCGCGTCGGCGTCGCCGAGAAATAACCGCTCCGCCATCCGGTTCGGGGCTGCTGGCACTAAATGGGTCAGCACAGTGCGCTTCGCGCCGATCCGCTGCCCTAAGTCCGCCGCATCCTTCGGAGTCATATGATAATCGGGAATGTCGAAGAAAATCTTGGCGAGCCGGTCATTGCCCGTCGCCCGCGCCGCCGCTTCCAACGTCCCCACCATCTCGACATTCAGCGCCTCGGCCAGCAGCAAGTCCGCGCCTCGCGCCTCCGGCGGCAGGGACACATTGGCGGTGCTGTCCCCCGTCAACACGACGGTTTTGCCCGCATGGGTGACGACATAGCCGAGGGCCGGGCTGACCGGGGCATGCTCTGCCAGAAAGGCGATCACCCGCACCGAGCCGTCATCATAAACCACACCGGGCGTGATCACCTCGGCCACCGCGCCAAAGCCCGACGGCGGCACGACCGCCTCGCCGTGATGCGCAATGCGAAAATCACGGTCGCGCGCATAGGCTTGCATCAGCCCCGCCACGACATCCTCCACCCCGTCCGGTCCGGCAATGGGCAGCGGCGCATCCGCCCCACCGCCAGCCCAATGTTGCAGCATCAGCTCGCCCAGCCCGTCAATATGGTCGGAATGCAAATGGGTCAGAAAGACCCGCTCGACCTGCCCGCCCGGAAAGCCGATCTCGCCCATCCGGCGCACGGCCCCGCCGCCTGCATCAAAAATAAACAGCCGCCCATCCGCGACGACCCCGGTCATCGGACCCACCCGGCTCGGATCCGGCAAAGGCGCGCCCGTGCCGATCAAGACGACATGCAGACCCGGCCCCAAATCCGCGACCCGGTCCACGCTCATGCGCTGCGCGACGGCCCGCTCAAATAAGGCCGGGGCGAGCATGGGGCGCAGCCCAATAAACGCACCGCCCATCAGCACCAAAATACCCAAAATCAAACTGATCCGAAATTTCATCTACGGCCCCTCATCCTCGGATCGACTCTAGGGCAGAACGGACGCGGGTCAAATCAGAGGCATGATTGATCAGCGCCCATAGGCTCACGTCCTACCGGGCATCGAGGCGACGGCCAGTTTGAATGTTTGGGTCGCGAGAGCATCAAAAGTGACACGAGCGCGGACGCCACCCATCGACGGATGACAAAGGAAATACCGTTTTACGACAGACGAACGTCCGCGCGCTCGGTTGGCACACCCGATCAAAAGCGTCGTGTCTACCGACGGCCCACCATGAGCACACGCCGGGAGGAAGTTAGACGAGCGCTACGCTTTCGACGCACCCCCGCCTGCCCCCTGTCTTCCGAGGGACGCACTGTGCGCTGGATATCCGACCCGGCTAATTGCCGGTCCGGTTCCTAGCCAGTCCGTCCACAGGACGGCCTGACCGCGTCACAGCTCGCTCACGCCCGAAAGCCATCATCGATCACTTTGCCGGATGGACCTGACTGCGCCTCATGATCTCGCAGACAGATCAGCCAACCAAACACCCGCCAAAACCAAAGAGCATGCCTCCTTCGTGTCCGGAGCGAGTGAAGCTAACAGACCACGGAAATCAAAAGCGTGGACAAGAAAGCGGGTCTAATGTTCAATCTGGGGGATTGAAAATAGCGTCGTGTCGGACAGCTAGGCTGTTCGGGAACTATGAGCATGGATGCAGCGTGCCTATGACTGGCACTGATCATGGAAAGCCGCCTCCACCCCGTCATTGCAAGGCTCGTCCTTGCAACCCAGAGCGCCATAATCTGACAGGACGGCACTCACCGCTCTAGACCACAAGAACAAGTCTTGTGGTGACGATGATGTTGAAAGGTGACCCGGCAGCGCTTTACTTAAAGCTGCAAATTGACTCTTCAATAATCTTCGTTACTCGATGATGTGAGGGTTGGAGAGTTTTATGGATCGATCTGTTTCTATACGCTTTTACGAAGTCGTTTCGAATGATGGCGGTTTAAGCTTAGGAGATGCAATACGCGATATTGCTGGAATAGAAGACAAAGTCAGACGACAAAGAGAGCTAGCCCCGGGGTTGCACCTTCGACTAGAGCATTATGAAGTGCGCAACGGCCTTATTTTGGGAGACCTTACGCGCATACAAACAGAAAACCTTCCAGGCCAAGTTACGGCGGAAGACCTAGAGGGCTTACCTTTCGGCGAGCTCGGGCACAGTATAGCATTTTGTTTCGATCCAGAAGTCAATGCGCTAGCGGTCCAGTTTCATCTTCAAGCTCAAATTAAACGAGTGCTTGAGTATCTTGGAGAATTTGCGCCGAATACGGTCTTTACAGAATTCCCCTTATTGGACTCTGCGTCCATCAACGACTTGGTTCAAAAAGGAATTAAGAGGCTGACGTTTCGGGTTTCAGGTATACAAGATTTTCGAAACTCAGATGTCGAGCTTGGAAATTTCGAGCGTAACTTAGCACAAATGGCCACCTGAACTGATGCTCCTCAAATAGAGGTCACTGTTCGCACAAGACCGAGAAGCGACGAAACGCTGAATGAGGACAATGTGATTGGTATACTTCGCAGGCTAATGCGACGAAGAACAGCGGGTGAAGATACAATTAAAAAGCTAGAGGCTGAAACGATTGAAGATGAAGACCCTTTTAACTTCATTACGCAGCTTCTAAAAAAGCATGAAATTCTAGAACTTCCTGAAAACAATCCTCAAGACGCTAGACAAATTAGGACTACATTCCTATATCGAAGCTACCGTGAGCACATGCCAAACATACGAAGAATGCTCGGTGATGTAGAAAATTGAGTGGTTTTATAAGGAACACCAGCCCATCATATGGGCTGCGCTAACCTTTGCTGTAGTTACCTTTTTCAGTGATGAAATATCACGTAACTTTGCCCTCAAGCATTGGAAACTAGAATCATTTTATTCTGCTATGTTTGGATGGCTGTCAGTCCAGTGTGGATTTCTATTCGGTATATACTCTCTAATTCTTGGTCGTTCAGAGAGAGTAATGAAGGCTACTAAGAAAACGAAAGCTTTCTCAGATGCCAGAACTTACCTGAGAAAATCAGCATTCGCCGCTCTCTTTCTAAGTATGGTAAGCCTTCCATTGCTAGTGACAGTCCCGGAGATAGAGTTGACGGCTCTAAGAAACTTTGGTTTCTGGATATTTTCTATCTATGCCTCGGTGTCTGCGTATATGTTCGGAAGATTATTCCGCTGCATCCGAGTTCTCGCCATTTTGGAAAAATAACCCCCTACTCCGCCGCCAGCTTCCCATCCTCCGGCTCGCTCCACCGCAGCACCGGCTTGCGCGCGGCTTGCGTTTCGTCCAGTCGGCGCATGGGGGCATAGACCGGGGCCTGTTTGAACATTTCTGTCTCTCCCGCTTTCGCCTTTTCTGCGAGGTGACGCATGGAGCCGATGAAGCGGTCTAGCTCTTGCTTGCTTTCGCTTTCCGTCGGTTCGATCAGCATCGCGCCGTGGACGACGAGCGGGAAATACATGGTCATGGGGTGGTAACCTTCGTCAATCATCGCCTTGGCGAAATCGAGCGTCTCCACGCCTGTGTCCTTAAGGAAGCGGTCATCGAATAGGGCTTCGTGCATGCAGACGCCGCCAAAGGCCGGGGTCATCACATCGCTTAGCGACGCTTGGACATAGTTGGCGTTCAGCACCGCATCCTCGGTCGCTTGGCGCAGACCGTCAGAGCCGTGGCTCATCATATAGGTCAGGGCGCGCGTATACATGCCCATTTGGCCGTGGAAGGCGCACATGCGGCCGAAGCTGTCGCTATCCACCGCTTCGACGAGGTCATAGCCCTCTTTTGTTTCCACCACATAAGGCACGGGCGCATAGTCTTTGAGCGCGTCGGACAGCACAGTCGGGCCGGAGCCGGGACCGCCGCCGCCATGCGGGGTGGAAAACGTCTTGTGCAGATTGATATGCATCGCATCGACGCCGAGGTCGCCCGGACGGACGCGGCCGACGAGGGCGTTAAAGTTCGCCCCGTCGCAATAGAAATAGCCGCCCGCCGCGTGGATCAGGTCGGCAATTTCGATAATATCACGCTCGAACAGGCCGCACGTATTCGGGTTGGTCAGCATGATGCCCGCGACCGTGTCCGGGTCGCTGGCGATCTTCTCTTTCAGCGCGTCGAGATTGACGCGGCCATCGCCGGATGCCGGGATTTCATCGACGGTGAAGCCACATTGCACGGCGGTTGCCGGGTTGGTGCCGTGGGCGCTTTCTGGCACCAGAACGCGGCGGCGCTGCGTCTGGCCGTCCGCGTCGAGCCGCGCGCGGATCGCCATCATGCCGCACAATTCGCCATGCGCGCCCGCTTTGGGCGTCAGCGCCACGGCAGGCATATTGCAGAGTGTCATCAGCCAGTGCGACAGCTCGCTCATCAGCTCCAGCGCGCCTTGCACGGTGCTGATTGGTTGCAGCGGGTGCACATCGGCAAAGCCGGGCATGCGCGCGACTTTTTCGTTCAGGCGCGGATTATGCTTCATCGTGCAAGAGCCGAGCGGATAGACGCCGAGATCGATGGCATAGTTCTTTTGGCTCAACCGCACATAGTGGCGCATCGTTTCCGGCTCGGACAGGCCGGGCAAACCAATCGTGCCTTGGCGCGCATTTGCACCGAGGCGGCTTTTACCACCTTTAGGCTCGGGTAGGTCGATCCCGGTCGTTTCCAGATCCCCGACTTCGAAGATCAGCTTCACGGCTTGGTCGAGCGCTTTGGAGCCTGACACAGTGTGCGGGGCAACAGCGTTCAATGCTGTCGGTGATGTGGGGCGGCCTTGGTTATTCACGACAACACCTCCTTCAGAGCCGTCTCAAAGGCGGCGAAGTCATCCGTGTGATTGGTTTCGGTCGCACAGACGAGCAGCAGATGCGCGTCGCCGTCCGGTTGAATGCGGGTGAGCGGGACACCGCCGAGAATGTTCTTCTCGGCTAGCGCGTCGACCACCTCTGCGGCGGGTTTGGAGAGTTTCAGCGTGAATTCGTTGAAGAAGGTGTCGTTGACCAATTCGACACCGTCGATAGCTGACAGCCGATCCGCGAGATCACACGCCGCTTCGTGGTTGAGCGCCGCCAGTCGCGTGATACCGGCTTCGCCGAGCAGCGTCATATGGATCGTAAACGCCAGCGCGCAGAGGCCCGAATTGGTGCAAATGTTGGACGTCGCTTTTTCGCGGCGGATATGTTGTTCGCGCGTGGACAGCGTCAGCACGAACCCGCGCTCGCCATTGGCGTCGACCGTTTCGCCGCAGACCCGGCCCGGCATTTGCCGCACCAGCTTTTGTGTGCAGGCAAACAGACCGACATGCGGCCCGCCAAAGTTCAGGCCAACGCCAATCCCTTGCCCTTCGCCGACAACAATATCTGCGCCTTGTTCACCCGGCGGCGTAATTGCGGCCAGCGCGACCGGCTCTGTGAACACAGCGATCAGCAGCGCCTTGTGCGCGTGGGCTTTTTCGGCAATCGGGCGCAGATCAATGATCTCACCGAAAACATTGGGCGATTGGACCACGACGCAGGCCGTGTCGTCATCAATATGGTCGATCATGTGATCATCACGACCCGGACGGCAGTCACGCTCATTGATCTGAATATTGAGGGTGGAGGCGAGCGTTTGCGTCGCGGCAGCGTAATGCGGGTGCAGACCCGGCGCGAGCACGGCCTTGGTCTTGCGCGTCACGCGCTTGGCCATAACCACCGCTTCAGCGCAGGCGGTCGAACCGTCATACATGGAGGCGTTGGCCACATCCATGCCGGTCAGCGCCGCGACCTGGCTTTGAAATTCGAACAGGGTCATCAGCGTGCCTTGGCTGACTTCGGGCTGATAGGGCGTGTAGGCGGTCAGGAATTCTGAGCGCTGGATCAGGTGATCGACAGTCGCCGGAATATGGTGGCGATAGGCCCCCGCCCCACAGAAAAACGGCACCGATCCGGCTGAGACGGACTTGGCCGACAGCTTGCCCATATGGCGCTCAACCGCTTGTTCGGATTGATGTTTCGGCAGATCGACCAGATCCGACAGACGCGCCGATTTCGGTACATCTTGGAACAGATCATCAATGGAACTGACACCGACCACGTCGAGCATTTGCGCCCGATCGCTATCGGTCAAAGGAAGGTAACGCATCTATTTATCCTGTTTGTCGACGGGAAGACGTTTGAAAAGGAAGAGAACGGTGAGGCCAGTAATCGCACCGATTGCGGCCGATGCGAGCAGATCAAGCCATGCGGGCTCAAGATAGACCAAACCCGCTAGGGCGGGAGCCGCGATGATGGCGGCGAGCAGGGCAATAATACGGAGCCATTTATTGCTCATGCCGTACCCTTCCAGAGACAGACTGCGGCCAAAACGGCGATCACCAAACCGATCACGTCAGCCAAAACGATGGGGCGCAGCGCGCCTGACATTTCACCGTGCGCCCATGCAATCACCAGAAATCCGCCCATGCTGACACCCGTCCCAATCAATACGGGCCAGCGCGCGGATGGGATGAAAATCGCATAGATCAGAGCCGCTGACAGGATCGCAAACAGCAAAGCACGGTGCTGCAATAGCGTCGTCAAAACGGTGTCGCTCGCGTCAAACTCATAGAGCGAAGACAGGCGCGCAGGCGCGATGACAGCCATGGCGGGCAACGCATGGATCAGCGCCAAAGCGCCGAAGAGAAACGGGAGAAGTTTAGTCATCTACGCCGTCATCCGCCGAAGAATTGTCATCGGTTTTTTCAGAGGTTTTGCCTGACATCGCCACGCCTAGACCCGCGCCGATCGCAATACCCACCGCAAGCCAAAGACCGAGATTGCCTGTTGCGACGCCAACAGCCGTCCCGATGGAAATTCCTAATGCGATACCGACGCCTGTCTTCGGACCCTTTTTCATCCTTAAAGTCCCTCGCAATATTCCTTATACGCCGCTTCATCCATCAGTGTATCGAGCGCGCTTTTATCGCTGACACTCATTTTGACGAACCAGCCGCCATCCATTGGCGCGGCGTTTACGGTTTCTGGGGCCCCTTCGAGGTCTGCATTCACTTCGGTCACTTCCCCGGCGATGGGAGCGTAAACCTCAGACGCCGCTTTGACGCTCTCGACCACGGCGAGTTCATCGCCTGCATCGACCTCGTGACCCACATCTGGCAGTTCGACAAAGACGACATCGCCCAGCTGTTTTTGCGCATAATCTGAAATGCCGACTGTCGCGACATCGCCGTCAAGGCGGACCCATTCATGGTCCTTGCTGAATTTCAACATCGACTATTCTCCTCGGAAGTAGCGGTTGGGAACGAAAGGTAGTTTGCTCACAGTGGCCGGCATCGGCTTGCCGCGAACGATCAAATTGACGGTCGTGCCCGTCTTATTATGCGGCACATCGACATAGCCCATGGCGACGGGGCCGCCGACAGAGGGGCCAAAGCCACCGGACGTCACTTCGCCGATAGTCTGCCCGTCCAAATCCTGAATTTCCGTATGTTCGCGCGCCGGTGCACGGCCTTCGGGTTTGAGACCGACGAGGCGACGTGTCTTGACCTTGAGATCATTGGCGACCCGCGCTGCACCCATATATCCCTCACCCGAGCGACGGTGTTTTTGTACGGACCAGATCAGACCCGCTTCAATCGGCGACGTGGTCGTGTCGATATCATGACCATAGAGGCACAGCCCAGCTTCGAGGCGCAGACTGTCGCGCGCGCCAAGTCCGATCGGCGCGACACCGTCCTGCGTCAGCAAATGGCCGACGAGGCGTTTCATGTGATCGTGGTGGGCAGAAATTTCGACGCCGTCTTCACCTGTATATCCGGAACGCGAAACATGGGCGTAAATCCCGCCATCGGGGAGTTGCAGCTCAAATTCGCCGTGGGTCATGAAGATTAGCTTGGCGATATCAGGGTTCAGACGCGCGATGATCTCCACCGCTTTCGGGCCTTGCAAGGCGACGAGGCTGAGCGTGTCGTCCTTCACATTGACCGCGACATTATCCGGCATATGCGCCTGTAGATGTGCATAATCCGCATCCTTACAGCCCGCATTGACGACCAGATAAATCATATGATCGTGGCCAGGCATATTGATACGACTGACCATCAAATCATCCAGAATGCCGCCCTCCTCATTCAGAAATTGCGTGTAACGTTGTTGTCCCGGCTCCAAATCAGTGATTGAGGCGGGCACGAGCGCTTCGAGCGCTTTCGCTGCCGTCGCAAACGTCTTGTCATCAGCGACTAGGAAGACCTGTCCCATATGGCCGACATCAAACAGGCCGACCGCATCCCGCGTGTGGAGATGTTCTTTCATAACGCCCATCGGATATTGCACCGGCATGGCGTAACCCGCGAACGGCACCATTTTTGCGCCCAGATCGACATGCATGTCGTGCAGGGCCGTTTTTTTCAGATCATCCGCCATAGTCGAGCACCTAGTCGCGGAGGAAATCCGCGCCGTGCCACCTGCTGTCTCGTTGGGCCTGAGAGATTTACTCCGTCGGCGGGACCCTTTCACCAATAGGTCCACTTTCCAGCAATTTAGCCGACCCACGGTCCTGGTTGCCTGAGCGTTTCCGGCGGCGGTTGCGCCTTCGGCGACAGACGTCGAGCGCCTGTTCTCTCCCGTGGGTCAGGAGAAACCGCGAAATGCGCGCGAATCGCCGGGGAGTCAATCAGTCGGGTCGATCAAAAGCTTAATGTCTGTGTGAAACAGAACAGCGCATAGCATTACAGCAAAGGTGCCTCATGACTGGCAAATCCAAAGAAGAAGTCGCGTTCGAAATTCTCTCTAAGCTCAAAGGTGTCGGCGTCTGGGGCGAAAATAACCGCGCCGAGATTTTGGACATATATGCGGAGTGTTTGGAAGCCACATCCGGCAATCGGTCCCGTCAGCCGCATTAATGAATGACAGGCAAGGCGTCACGCACAACTCGCCTGCTCTACATCCGCTCGGGCACGTCCAATCCGATGATGTTCAGCCCATGCTCAAGCTGTTCTAATGTAGCCTTGGCCAGCGATAAGCGTGAGGCGCGGACGTCGGCAGCCGTGCCGTCCACAAGGATTGGGCAGTTCGTGTAAAAACGCGAAAAGGTCTGAGCGAGACCGTAAACATGATCACACAGGAAATGCGGCGCGCGTTTTTCTGCCGCCAGAGCAATCGCTTTTGGATAGGCGTCGAGCGCGAGCACCAAAGCTCTTTCTGCCTCATGGTCGGGATGGATATCACCAAAACCTGCGCCCTCTTCTTCGGCGCGGCGTAGGATCGATTTGATCCGAACAGCGGCGTATAAGAGATAGGGACCGGTCTTGCCTTCAAAGGCCGTAAACCGGTCTGGATCAAAGACATAGTTCGTCAGGCGGCCGTTCTGCAAGTCGGCAAATTTCAAAGCTGCGACACCGACCAGACGCGCCACTTCGGCGCGCTCTTCGTCGTCAAAGTCCGCACCAATCCCAGATTCTTCCAAGCGAGCCTCTGCCGCCGATTGCATGGTTTCCATCAGATCTTCGAGGCGCAGCACGCCGCCATCGCGGGTCCGGAAGGGCTTTCCATCCGTTCCGTTCATGGTGCCGAAGCCGATATGTTCCAACTGCTCATCGCGGAACCATTCGGCTTTAACGGCCGCGCGAAAGATCTGCTCGAAATGCAAAGCTTGGCGCTGATCCACGACATAGAGGATCAAATTGGGGTCGATCTCCGCTTTGCGGTCGACCAGCGTGGCGAGGTCGGTTGTGTGATAGAGGACCGCGCCAGAACTGGCGAGTAGCATGACAGGCGGCATCTCTTTTTTGTCTGAGTCGCGCTCAACACGAATGATCAGCGCGCCGTCATCTTCCTCGGCCAATCCGTTATTGCGAAACTCCTCGACCATATCGGGAATCAGATGATCGACGCAGGCTTCGCCGTTCCACAAATCAAATTCGACGCCGAGCTTGCCATATCCCTCTTTCAGCGCGGCAATCGATACGGCGATGAAGTGATCCAGCAGGGCGCGATATCCGGGCCGTCCGGCCTGTAATTCAGCCGTCGCCAGCCGAGACAGTTCCATTCGGTCTTCGTCATCCTTGGCCGCGTTGGAGGCTTTCGGGTAGAGCCGCGCCAGATCGTCCATCGTAACAGGTGGCGTGTCAGGATAATTATCCTCATAGTCCGGATCGAAATAGACGAGGCTGGGTTGTTCAATCGCCAGCTCAGAAATGAGATGGCCCATCTGCAGACCCCAATCACCCAAATGCGCATCGCCGATGACCGTATGGCCGCGCGCGCGCATCAGACGCTTAAGCGCCTCGCCAATCACGGCGCTGCGTAGATGACCAACATGCATCGGCTTGGCGACATTCGCGCCGCCATAATCGATCACGATAGAGAGTTGTGCGCCCGCTTCCAGCCCGCGTATCGGGTCTTCAGCCAGAGCTTGTGCCGTATCTGTAAGCGCCTTTTCTGAGGGCGTAATATTGAGAAATCCCGGACCCGCGACTTCGAGCGATCCAACGAGAGGATGTTTTTCCATCCGCTCTGCAACGGCGCTCGCAACCTCACGCGGATTGAGCTTTTCACCGCGCTTCTTAGCCGCTCCGGCAACTGCCATAGCGCCGTTACACTGAAACGGGGCATCCCCCTTAATACTCGCGACAACGGCTCCGAAGGAGGCTTCATGTCCTAAAGCGGCAAAGGCCTCACCGAATGCGTCGGACAGGCTAGATTGCAGGGTCATGTCGAGGTTTATTCCTGTCCGGCGGAAACGCGAAAGCGACGGCCTTCAGCGTTGAACGCGCGTTGCGCCTCAGTGACTTCGAAACCGACGATGATTTCAAAGTTCTCGCCCGATGTTGTCTCGGTCACGCGCGCAATTTCATAGTCGGGAATCGTCTCTGTCACTGATATGCGGTCTTGCCCTTCCGGGAAGGTCACACGCAGCGGGAAAGTTTGTTTGTCGATCACGGCGATATTCTTACGCGTGATTGCCATCCAATATTGATAAACAGCTTCGGATTGACCCTCTGTGGCCGGACCCCGACCCAGATTGAAGGTGATGTTAACATCGCCCGTAATCGGATTGTCGCCAACATAGCGGCAGAGCGACGTGACTTTAGATATTTCACCCGTAAAGCCAACATTATCAAAACGCTGTTCACCCCCGCGGAACTCAACAATCCGGGCAGCATCGTAAAGAGCGAACGCGCGTGGACAGGGTCCAACATTCCGGTCTGCCGCTTCGCCGATCTGCAAAACTTCGGCTGTCGAGCGACACCCAACAAGTGTAAGTGCGCCCAAAATCGCGATAGTGAGTATCTGTTTCATTGCAGGATCAATCGTAGTCATTTTGTCGCCCCGGTCCTGACCCACAGTGGTCAGGCCTTGGCAGGGTTACGGCGCGTCTGTTAGGGCGCTGCTTAACCGCCGGGCGAAGGCGGCGCAACATCCACGCTGCGCCAATAGGCTTAGGTGACAGAGCTTTAAGACAGGTCCGAATGAACGTTTCCAGCCCGACCCCCGTCAATAGTGAAGGCCGCAAGGCGAAAACTGTTCTTTTGGCCAGTCCGCGAGGGTTTTGTGCGGGCGTTGATCGCGCTATCCAGATCGTCGAGGAAAGCGTCAAGAAATACGGCGCGCCAGTCTATGTCCGCCACGAAATCGTCCACAATAAACATGTTGTAACCCGACTAGAGGCTCTCGGCGCGATTTTCGTCGAAGAGCTGGATGAATGTCCCGATGATCGTCCCGTCGTCTTTTCAGCGCATGGTGTGCCGAAATCTGTGCCCAAAGCCGCCGCCGCGCGTGAGATGAACTTTCTTGATGCCACCTGCCCGCTGGTTTCCAAAGTCCATGTCGAAGCCGAACGCCATCACAGCAATGGCAAACACATCCTGCTGATCGGCCATGAAGGACATCCAGAGGTGATTGGAACCATGGGGCAGTTGGCGCCTGGCGAAATCACTTTGATCGAGACCGAGGATGACGCGCATAATTACCAGCCTGTCGATCCCGATAATCTGGCTTTGGTGACGCAAACCACGCTCTCCGTGGACGACACGGCGAATTTAATCGAGATTCTACAGTCCCGCTTTCCGACCCTAGCCCTGCCTTACAAGGAAGATATTTGCTATGCGACGACGAACCGCCAAGCTGCGGTAAAGGCCATTGCGGCAGAGTGCGACTTGCTGCTGGTGATCGGATCACAAACCTCGTCCAATTCTAAACGCCTTGTCGAAGTTGGCCAAAATATCGGCGCAGATGAAGCCTATCTGATTAGTTCGGCTGAAAGCATCGATTGGGATAAGGTCGATAGCGCTGACACGATCGGCCTGTCGGCTGGCGCGTCGGCCCCAGAATATTTGATGGACGGCGTGATTGCCGCCCTGCGGTCACGCTATGAAGTCAGCCTACGCGAAGTCGAAGTGACCAAGGAACAGGTTGTGTTCCGGCTGCCCCGTCAATTACTGCCTGCGGCTGGCACGGCAGCGTGAGCGCAGACTGCCTCAGCGATGACGAAAGCCTAGACGGCGCGCTGGTGATTTACACAGACGGTGCCTGTTCTGGAAACCCCGGCCCTGGCGGTTGGGGTGTGGTCATGTTCCACGGCTCCAAACAAAAAGAACTTAAGGGCGGCGATCCGGACACAACCAATAACCGCATGGAAATGCAGGCCGTGATCGAAGCGTTGAAAGCAATCAAACCAAGCTGGTCAGGCAAGACCGTGCTGTTTTCTGATTCGACCTATGTGCTGAAAGGTCTGCAGGAATGGATGCCCGGCTGGAAGAAACGCGGCTGGAAGACGGCGGCTAAAAAGCCCGTCAAAAATGTCGATTTATGGAAAGAATTGGATGAACTTGCGGCCGCGCGAAAGATCGACTGGCGCTGGGTCAAAGGTCACGCTGGGGATTTCGGCAATGAACGGGCTGATGCGTTAGCCAGCGAAGGGGTTCCCAAGGCAAAACGCAAGTCACGGAAGAAGGCAAAATCATGAAACATTGGCTGATTGGCGCGACATTGTCGTTTCTGGCGATACCCGCCCTCGCTAATCCGCTCTTACTTGTTGGGAATAAGGGCGAGAACAGCGTCAGCTTCATCGATCTTGAAACCGGGGAAGAGCTTGCGCGCCCAGAGGTGAGCGGTCGTGCCCCTCATGAAATCGCACCGTCCCCCGATGGCTCTCAATTCGCCGTCGTCAATTATGGCGACAATGATATCGACATTTTCGATGTGGAGACCCGCGCGATTGTTCAAACGATTGATCTCGGCGATGACACCCGACCGCATGGTCTGAAATGGCTGGCTGATAATCGCATCATTGCAACGACAGAAGGCAATCAATCCATCGTCCTACTGTCACCAGATCGGACCGTTCGCTCGATCAAAACGAACCAACGCGGCACACATATGGTCGTGGTCGACCCTGCAGGAGAGACCGCTTTTACGGCGAATATGGGAGCGGGTACGCTCAGCCGGATTGATTTAACCGATGGCGCCATTGTGTCTGCGGCCGCGGGCGTCGAGCCTGAAGGCATCGACATCACACCCGACGGCTCAGAAGTCTGGGTCTCTTCGCGCGGCGATAATCATGTCCGTATCTATGACGCTGACTCGCTGGAGCTAAAAGCAACAATCGAGGTCGGGCTCTTCCCGCTCAGACTCGTCATCTCACCAGACGGCCAGTTTGCAGTGACCTCTAACTTGGCTGATGGAGGCTTATCCGTGATTGACGTGTCGAGCCGTGACGTGGTCCGCACCATACCGGTCAGCGGATCACAGAACGCCGGGCAAGTGACGCTCTTATTCTCTGCCGATGGATCCCGTCTCTATGCCGCCGAAACGGGTACAGACACAGTTGCAGAGATTGATTTCAGATCGGGTGAGGTCTTGCGACGTCTTTCAGCGGGACAGCAAGGCGACGGCCTCGCAATCATCCCCTAGGTCTAAATCCTAGCTTGGAACGCCGACGAAACGGTAACGCAGACCGACGGCGCCAGCTGGTGGGTCCGCATATTCGGACGTGAAAACCATTCTTTCGCCGCCTGCTAACTTGGTCGACCCAATCTCCACATACCATTGCGCCAAACTCTGACCTGCATCATCGTGCAAGGTCAGCTCGATCAATGGAACGGTCTTAGCTTTGCGCGTGAGATTACGAACGGCACTCTCAATGCGAATGACAGAGGCCCCGTCGACAAGGACAGTGCGCGCATCTGGCGGAACAATTTCTAATCCACCTGCCCTGACATCCGCACCGAGCATTTGGTAGACGGACGCCATTTGCGGAATGCGGTTCACAATGCTCTGGCGGTTGAACCAGGCGGCGATGGCGGCGATCAGCACGATCAAAACAGGCACAGCCCAAATGATCCGAATTGTGCGCTGACGACGGGCGAGCTTCTCGCTGTCGGCCATATCCCGCATCATCACATCCGCGCCAATCGTATCGGGTCGCGCTAGACCTGGATCATCCACGGGTGGCTCATCCCGGTAGGTCGGTTCCGTCTGATGAACAGCTTCATCTTGATAGGCCGATGTGGACGGCAGATCAGGCGTATTGTCTGGCTGATATGTCGCTGCAAAGGCGGGTGTCGCTGATGACGCCACCGGTGGAATTGGATCAGAAATAGGGCTGGAGGATTGAACCTCAGGCTCATCCGGCTGACTGGCAGCGACATTGTCCGCATGCGCTAGAGCATCCGGGTCCGTGATGAGCTGATCGATAATATCTGGCGGCGGGACAAACCAAGTCACACCACAACGCGCACAGCGGACATTACGCCCACTTTCTCCAATACTATTGGCATCTGCGTTATAGCTGGTTTGGCAATCCGGACATGTAATGACAAGCCCGCTCACGAACAGGCCCCCACGTGTATGCGTGGTAACAATCCAGTCATTGAGCCCATCCCCCGATTCACGCTATAACTTGTGTTCTTGACCAGCGCGCCCGGATTGTCCAGCCAACGAACGAAAGACATTTGACCTACTGTCCTTTTCATCGAATTGCTCTGTCATGATTCCCTCTGATGACAATACGCTAAAATTACACCGTGTCGGTCTTCGATATGACCGTGGACCTGAAGTTTTGTCGAATATTGACCTAACCCTGCCAGCAGGGAGTTTCACCTTTTTAACCGGCCCGTCTGGAGCCGGGAAATCGAGCCTCCTGAAACTCTGTTACTTGTCGCTGATGCCGACACGCGGGCTGATCAATTTGTTTGGGCAAGATGTATCAACGCTACGGCAGAACCAGTTGCAGGTGTTGCGTCGCCGCATTGGTGTTGTGTTGCAGGATTTTCGTCTGATCGATCACCTCTCCGTCTTCGAGAATGTCGCCCTTCCCCTACGGGTCGCGGGTAAACCGAGAGACAGCTATATTCCGGACGTCACCGAATTGCTCAACTGGGTTGGCCTTGGCCATCGGATGAATGCTCTGCCGCCAACATTGTCAGGCGGGGAAAAGCAGCGCTGCGCGATCGCGCGGGCCGTGATCGCGAAACCCGATTTGCTGATCGCCGACGAACCGACCGGAAATGTCGATCCAGAAATCGGCGGGCGTCTGTTGCGTTTATTCGGAGAAATGAACCGGATGGGCGCGACGGTTCTCATTGCCACGCATGACCACGGTCTCATTGGCGAATTCCCGGCCCGGACCGTTCATTTACGCGACGGCGAACTTCATGAGGGTCTCGGCTCAATGGTTGTCGCGTGAGGGAGGTCGTCGCATGATCGAGGCAACCGATATCAGCGCGCCGACGCCTGCCAAAATGGCCGCGCCCCAAACTTTGCTGCCCGCGCGACCGGAGCAGGGTCGAGCTTTGCTCACGGTTCTTGTCGTGATGGCCTTCCTCGCCGCGCTGGCGCTATTGTTTGCGCGGGGGGCGGATCGACTGTCGGACCGCTGGACCGCGCAGCTTTCCAGCAGTTCGACTGTGCAAATACTGATCATGACCGAGGCAGAGCGTTTCGCACAAATGAGCGCGGCTCAGAACATTCTGATCAGAGCCTTGCCCAATGATGCACGTATGACATCCCTATCCCGCGCCGAGTCCGCACGCTTGCTTCGTCCCTGGCTTGGCGACACGGGCCTGCCTGACGACCTGCCCGTCCCCGGTGTGATCCGAATCGACTCCGAGGTGAGACTGCCGGCCGAAAGTCTTGAGACCCAATTCGAAGCGGCTGGTCTGCGGACGGTCATTGATGATCACTCGCGCTTTTCCGGTCAGTTAAAACGCACAGTGGGGCGTCTCGTCCTGTTTGGCATCGTCTTACTCGGCCTGATCGGCTTGGCGGCGACTGCCGTCAGCATGTTTGCAACCCGGGCCGGGCTCGCCGCCCAGCGCGACATCATCCATGTTCTCGTCCAAGCGGGCGCGACGGATGGCTTCATCGCACGCCTATTCGTAACTCAAGCCGCCCGGCGCGGTTTTATCGGTGCCGGAATTGGGGCCGCCATGGCTGCCGTGCTGTGGTTTCTTATCTCTCTGGGACCTGCGCGTGGGTCTGTCGGCTGGCGCGGGCTCACGGACGGTGCTCTTGATGGGGTCGCTCTCATCTGTCTTGCGATCTTGTTTGCGCTGATCTGTGCCAGCGCCGCGGGATGGGCCGCAATGCGTCAACTCGCCTATGAACGGCGACGCGCGTGAGCGGAAAATCCTCAAACACCAAAAAAGGCGGTGGCTGGCGACGTCTGTTCGGCTTTTTGGCTGCCATGTTGATCGGCGGCGTGGCGGGCGGGTTCATCGTCTTTGCCAGTTATGTCGACCGGCTTAATCCCCCGAACAACCTTCCCAAAGCCGATGGTATCGTCGTCTGGACTGGGGCCGGTGGCGGGCGGTTGGAAATGAGTGGGGCTTTGTTGGAATCGGGACTTGGGGAGCGCTTGCTCGTCTCCGGCGTCAACCCCAGCCTGTCACTCGAAACTGTGTCACGACTGGTTGGCGTGAAAGAGGAAACGGCAGCCTGTTGCCTCGACGTCGATTATGCGGCTCTGGATACGCGCGGTAACGCACGCGAGACTGCCGCCTGGGCCAACGCGCTCGGCTATGACCATGTCATTTTGGTGACCTCAGCCTATCATATGCCGCGCGCACAGGTCGAAATCGGTCATGAAATGGCTCAGCTGCGTATTACGTCTGTGCCGGTGCGCAGTGAATCCGACGCGCGCTGGTGGAATGATGGCGCCCGTTTTCGGCGGCTGTCGGCAGAATATGGCAAGTTCCTGCTCGCTGTGGCGCGCGGCCGAGCGGACGATGGACAGGCCCGAGAACCCGTGCTGCCAGAACCAGAGCTGACTTCGCCGCAGCCCGAAGAGATTTAACTCGACACAATCCGTTCTGTTGACGCGGGAAACTTCTTCAACAGCTCAAGGCTGCGCGTCGGGCGCGGCATCAAATCACCCTTGCAATTGGGGCAAACGCCCTTGAGAGCCACTTCATTGCAGCGATCACACCATGTACATTCGAATGTACAAATAACCGCGCCCGGCTGATCCGCCGGAAGATCAGTGTCACAGCGTTCGCAGTTCGGTCGCATCTGCAGCATATCTATGTCCTAATCATCTCGTCCAAAGTTGGGTTCGTCCTGTCCACTTTCGACAATACGGCGGCGAATATCTCGGGTCTTGGCAAAATGGTCGAGCAATGTTTCGCCATCTGACCAACGGATGGCCCGTTTGAGTGCTGTCAGATCTTCGATGAAACGGTCGACCACTTCCAAAGTCGCCTCGCGATTAGACAAGAAGACGTCACGCCACATCACCGGGTCGCTGGCCGCAATCCGCGTAAAGTCGCGGAAACCGCCGGCTGAGAATTTGACGACTTCGTCCCCCGTCACGGTCTCCATATCGACCGCCGTGCCGACCAGCGTATAAGCGATCAGGTGCGGGACATGGCTGGTTGTCGCCAAAACCGTGTCGTGACGGTCAGGATCCATGATGGCGACATCGGATCCAAGCGCCTCCCAAAATGCAGTTATTTTCGGCAAGGCCGGATCATCCGGGTTGATCGGCGTCAGCACACACCAGCGGTGGTCAAACAGTTCGGCAAAACCCGCTTCCGGCCCCGAAAATTCCGTGCCCGCAATCGGATGACCGGGAATGACCGAAACATCGTCGCGCAAATGCGGGCGCATGGCCGTAATCACGGCACCCTTGATTGACCCGACATCGGACAAAACGGACCCCGCTTTCATCACGGGTAAAATGTCCGCGGCGACCTCAGCGATTTTGCCGGGTGGCACACAAACAATGATCAGGTCGGCTTTGGACGCGAAGTGATGAGCGGACCCTTCGGCCACACCGTCAGCAATACCCAACCGCTCAATCGTCTCGATAACATCAGCGGATTTGTCAGCCATCCAGACGGTCGAAACCCCGGCGCGGGACTTGGCCGCGCGCGCAATCGAGCTACCGATCAGCCCGCCACCGATAATAAGAAGTGAGTCAAACGACATGGGTCAACCTTAAAGGAATACAGGCGGCGGCAGGTAGCCGATGATGCTGTCGCTTTCCACCGCTTCCACGTCCGACATTTCGTAAAGGCGCAGATCGCCGCTCTCAGCCCGCAATAGTCCGTCCGCCATTCCGCCTTTCTGGCCTCGCACAGCACAGAGAATGCGTCCTTCTGCCAGATCAAGATCGATAGCTGCGACAGCGACAGCTTGCGGCCAGCCATCCGTCCCAATCCGCGGCAGAGACGCAACAATCTTAAAGTCGGGCATGGCGCCACCCGGCGCAAGCGAGGTCCACCAATTATTCATCCCACCTGGCGCGGGCACGACGGCGATCCCTTCCGCGTCGGCATAGGCAGCGGCCAGCGCCGCCGAACTGGTCGGATAGCTCAAGACGGGCAGGCTACCGCCAAATCGATCTCGGATCAGTGAGAGATTGGCGCGCGTATCACCTTCGAGCGCAAAATGCAGACGGGTTGAGCCTTGCACAGAAATCGACGCGCTCATCAATTCCGCCCAAATGCGCGAGACTAGCGCAGGCGGAGTGCCTGTGTTTTGCGCCATTTCGACCAAATCAGAAACATGACTATCTTCACGGGACGGACGCCAGAGCTTCGCCCCCGCTTTGGCTTTGCGCACATCAGAGGACAGCGCCAACCGTTCAGCAATCAGATCCAGCATCGCCCGGTCCACTCGGTCGATTTCACGCCGCACGCGTTCCAAGTCAGGATTGGCACTCTTAGAATGATCGCTCATTCGGTCCTCTCGACAGACGGTTGCGCCGATGTCCCAAATAAAGGGGCGCGCACCTTGGCCACTTCTAGCCGGTCCGGTTCGACATAGAGACGCTTGACCGCTTCGACCATCACCAATCCGGCAAAACCGGGCCAGACCGTTTCGCCAAATCGTTCAAACCCATGCGCAAATTTCCGACCCGACAAGCGAGCCAGTGGCGGACCATATAGTGCGCCCGATCCGACGGTCGGATGGAACCCAGCGCTGATCAGGCGGGCGCGAAGTTGGTTGCGTGAAAAGGGCCGTCCGGCCCCGAACGGTAGATGGTCCATACGCGCCCACAGGCCGGCGCGGCCGGCTGCGATCACGACAATACGGCCTTCGGGCTGGGTTACGCGCCACAGCTCGCGCAATAGACCCGGAAGATCATCCGCTTCCTCCACAGCATGGACGCAAAGCACCCGGTCAAATGTCGCGTCCGAGAAGGGCAATAAACCCTCATCCGCCACACAGGCCATGACTCCGCGCGAAGACCGATGAGCGATAGCCCCCTGCCCGCGCGGATTGACCAGAACAATCCGATTGGCGCTTTTACGATAAGCGGTCAGGATCGGCGCGGTATAGCCAAACCCGAGGGCGTTGCAGCCCGCCAGATCCGGCCACAGCGTGCGCAATCGGCGCAAGGCCATATCCCGCGCCATCAGACCGAGCGGGCTCGCATAGAAACTCTCAAGACTTTCGGCGGACTCGCGCATGTCGAAACCTTAGCATGACCGGCCTAACCCGTCATGCGACTCCAAACCGGAGACGGCGCCGGACGACCAAAATAATATCCCTGCAGATAATTCACGCCTAATCGGGCTAAAATCTGGGCGTCGGCCTTATCTTCGACCATCTCAGCCACAGTATCGACGGAGAATGTCGCGGCTAGATCAACCATCATTCGAATGAAGGCCTGCTTATTCTCGTCGACCGCCACGCCGAGCACGAGGCTGCCATCAATTTTGATTGAGTCCGCTTCGACGGCGAGTAAATTACGAAAACTCGTATGGCCCGAGCCAAAATCATCGACTGCAAAGCGGCAGCCGAGCCCGCGGACTTCAGCCGCAAAGCGCGACGCTTTCGCCGGATCATCTACGGCTAAGGTTTCAGTCATTTCAATCGTTAGGCGCGCGGCAGCATCCCCAAGGTCGCGCAGGCGATCAATATATCGCGCGCTGGCCTCATCATCTGCAATCGTCCCGGCAGACACATTCAAAGCGAGGTGAACACTGTCGTCGGCTTCCAAATGCGGGATTGCCAGATCCAGCGCCCGAGTGTCGAGCTGATCGACCATGCCGTCTTTTTCTGCCGCCAGAATAACGCGGAAGGCACTTTCAATCCGCCCATCATCTGTCCGCACGCGCAGCAAGCATTCATGATGGTGCAGATCGCCTGAGCCTGCATGTACAATGGGCTGAAAGGCGAGGCTAAGCCGATCATTATCGAGCAGAGCCTGCACATCGACCGCTGTTGCCGCAGCGCGCTCTGGAACATCATCATTGTTCGAAAAATCTTCGCGCGTGGCCATCAAAGCTTCGTCCACTGTCGTCAGCGGGGCGGCGCTGCATGTCACTTCGAGCGCCAAGGGTCCGAAGGGCGTCGCGTAGGGCTGGGCCGCGACCGTCGCGCGTAAAAACTGCGCCAAGGTCTCAGGGTCAGAATTCAGACTGCAAACGGCAAAATCGGCCCCGCCCAATCGCGCGACTAAATCCGGCGCGCGTTTGGCGCCGTGTATCCGGGTTGCCGCCGCACGTAAGAGGTGATCCCGCATATCTTCGCCGAAATTGAGGGTCAGGGCATCGAGATTGGAAAGCCGCAATCGGATCAAATGAACCGGAACACCAACACGCGCCCCGAGTGCCGCCATTTGCGTGGCGTCCGCCTGTAAAGCCGAGCGGTTCGGCAGTCGTGTCAGCGGATCGTGACGCGCACGCCAAGCAATCGCCTCATCCGTTCGCCTATCATCGGTCCGGTCGATCATCACGCCGCGTATCAAAGTCGCGCGATTGTCGGCACAGGCCTGTGCCTCTGCAATTTCTCTGACGTAACGGATTTCACCCATCGCATCGCGCAAAGCATAATCGATTTGGTAGCGTGCCCCGATGAAACGCAGCGAGCTTATGGCCCGCCGACGCGCGCGGATATCTTCAGCGCTCAGACGGTTTTCCCAATCACTTTGCGCTGTACTCAGCTCACCCGGTCGTTCGACAATAAACCGTTCCACGCTCGGCACATCGGCAAAGTCGAGATAGCCATCTTCGCCCATTTCAAATGCATAGGCGCCAGCCAGTGCCAAGGCATCGGCCAGAAGCGCGGGTTCGGTCAGGGGGGAGCGGGCTTCGCCTGCGACCTTATCCGCTGCGATGTGAGAGGCGTCCAAGCGGCTAATCTGCGTAAGCGGCATCAACGCCGAAATCACGCCGGGCCGACGCGATGGTCACCATGAAGCCAGCGAGGACATCCAATAAGGTCATCGTTCCGATCAAGAAGAACACGCTGGTCGCGAAGGCAGGCATAAGTAAAAATTGCACTAAGCAGAGAATGAATAGAATCAGGGAGAACGCATGGTTCATCACCGCTGCACGACCCGTGCCTGTTGATTTGATCAGTTCGAAAAACAAGCAGACCAGAGCTAGCCCAATCAGGGCATGACCGGGGGTAATTGACCAGCTGACCCCACTTGCCATCGGCACCGACATGAAATCGGTATCGAGACGTATGCGCATGTCTTCCACGCTCGACAAAGCCTGCCCGGACAAGGCCAGCATATTATAAACGACAACCGGCACGGTCATCAGCGGGAATATAGACAGAGCGCCCATTTCGGCCCTCACAAACATAGTTAACCGTGGGTTACTGTGCGCTCATAGGCGTTAAAAGGCCGTTAAGTGCAGCTCAAAGTTCGTCGAACCCACCCGGCAAGCGTGATCGACTAATCAGCCAGCGCACGCCGCGCAGATCATTGATGCTGACTTTGAGGCGTCCGAAGTTGGTGTATTTGCTCTCGCCCTCCCCGCGCGAACGATGGCGGACGTCAACATATTCGCAGGCATAGCCCTCACGCAGCATCAGAGCTGGCAGGTAGCGGTGAATATGATCGAAATAGGGCAGCTCCAAAAAAGCATTGCGCCGAAAGACTTTAAGCCCGCAGCCCGTATCGTCCGCATCATCATGCAGTAGCCGCTTGCGCACCCCATTACCGACACGGGAAGCTAGACGTTTCCAGATCGTATCAATACGTTTCGCGCGGCGTCCGCCGACCATCGCTAGACTATCTGGCGCATCGTCTCGCATGAGCTGCTTATACAAAGATGGAATATCGCCCGGTACATTCTGTCCATCTGAATCCAGCGTGGCGATGATCGGGGCACGCGCGGCCATAATCGCCGTGCGTAAGGCGCGAGATTGTCCCGCATTTTTGCGATGCGCGATGACTCGCAACGACGGATAGTCCGTTTTCAGGGCAATCAGTCGTGCCTGTGTGTCATCGGTCGAACCATCATCTACGGCAACGATTTCATAGGCCTTGCCAGACAGGGCTTCATCAATCTCGGCAATTAGCGGGCCGAGATTACCGCTCTCATTATAGGCCGGAAGCACGACGGCGATCTCTGGTGCGATCTCTGGAATGACTATTTTTGACATGGTGGGAGCTTTGGCAGGCACACCGGGAACGGACAAGAGGCCATTACCGCAAGCCTTGCTCTTCAGCGCCCATCGGGCCAAGGCGCTTTCATGTTGGATTGGTCCTCAAACACGCGGCGCGACTTGTTGATCTTGTCGCTGATCGGGCTGTTGGCGTTCCTGCCGGGACTCGCGTCCCTGCCCCCCATCGACAGAGATGAAGCGCGTTACACGCAAGCGACTGTGCAAATGGTGGAAACGGGCGATCTGATCGACATCCGCTTTCAAGACGATGCGCGGCATAAAAAGCCCGCTGGAGCTTATTGGGCGCAGCTAGCCAGCCTCACGGTCACGGGGCAAGTTGATGATGTGAAGCGCGGCGAACGCGCCATCTGGGCGCACCGTTTGCCGAGCGTTCTCGGTTCCCTGATTGCGATTTGGGCAACCTACCTAGCGGGGTTGACCCTGTTTGGACGGCGCGAGGCGCTGTTGGGCGCGGGCTTGCTCGCTGTGTCCGTCTCGCTCGTGTTTGAAGCTCATATCGCCAAAACCGACGCCATGCTGGCCGGGGCCTGTGCCGTGGTTCTATATGGGTTGGCCGCCCGAAAGTCTTGGCCGGTTTGGTTGGGCATGGCCGCAGGCATGTTGCTGAAAGGCCCGGTCATCCTGTCCATCGCTTTTTTGGGTTTGATCGGATCGGCGATTTGGGATCGATCCATGGACCGGGTTCGAGCCGTGATGCGGCCCATGCCGATCCTCGTCGCTCTGTTGATCACCCTGCCTTGGTTCATCGCCATCGGCATTCAGACGGACGGCGCCTTTTTTGCCGAAGCGTTAGGTAATGATTTCGGGGGCAAGCTAGCGGGCGCGCAGGAAACGCATGGCGGAGCGCCGGGATATTATCTGATGACAACCCTCATCATGTTCTGGCCCGGTATTCTGGCTGTTCCTGTTGCAGCGCTCTTTGCATGGCGGAACCACCATCGAAGCAATGTCCGGCTGCTACTGGCGTGGCTCCTACCTATGTGGCTGATCCTGGAATTCGTCCCGACCAAACTCCCGCACTACACACTGCCGCTCTATCCGGCGCTGGCACTGCTAGCCGGAGCAGGGTGGGTGCAGTTGGTCGACGCGCGCAAGTCACGGCTATTCGGCTTGATCATCGTCCTGCTCATTGGGGGCGTTCTATCCGTCGTTGTCGCCGCGACGCTTTGGACAGCCTTATCACCGATTTGGGTTGGCCTCATCGCAGCCGGCTTGATCGGGTTGGCCATTGCTGCCTCTCTATCCATCTGGCGCGGACAGGATATGCGCGGCATCGCTCTGGCTGCGCTGTTCTTGGCGGCAGGGTTTGGTGGGGTTCTTGCCAATAGCCCGCTACTGGATCTGTCGCCTCGAATTGCCGCGCAACTGCCGTCTGGCCAGCGAGTCGTCTCCCCCGACTACCGTGAACCGTCGCTTGTCTTTCTTGCCGGAACGGACACGCACCTTTCCCGGCAGGAGGTAGCCCCAGGCGATGCGTTGTTGTTAAGCCAAGATACGAACGCACCTTCCTGCGCCGTTGCAAGTGCGACGCTAGAGGGGACGAATTATGCCAAGGGGCAAGAGATGGTGCTGACGGTTTTTGAGACCGAGAACTGCGGCACGGACGAGCTGTCGGATTGGGCGACTACCGCCCCCTAATACCTTTACGCACGCCCAACCAGAGCGTCCGGGCGAACAAGGCCGCCGCCATGAGTGGAGCGACTAGGATGGTTGCTACTTTCACGCCAAGCCCCGGACCTGCTGTCCAAAAATAGCGCAGCAGACCTTTGAGTTTATGGCATTCGACCCGCCACCGCGGAATATCGGACGTCGAGCCATAATGCATCGCTCTAGCCCCCGGTACAAAGGTGACCGATCCGCCCTTGCGCCGGACCGCCCGACATAAAGCGATATCTTCAACATGTAGGAAATAGGCTGGGTCAAATCCGCCAACCGCGTCAAACGATGCCCGATCCATCATCAGGCTCGCCCCAGAGATCGTCGGCATCGGCACTGGGCCAGATGGGAGCGGTAAGTTTTCGCGGTGGATGGACTGTAGGCCCGGCAATCGGTGCAGAGCCGTGAAACTGTTTAGAGCAGATCCTATTGTCAGCGCCCCGCGCCGGGCGCCGCGTTGTTCTTCTCCACTTGAATTGAGAAGCAAGCCGCCGGTGATCCAAGGCGACTGAGCACGGTCGCCTGCATCGGCCATCTGCCGCGCCGCGCCGACTTCCAGAACGGCATCAGGATTGAGAAAGAGGAGATAGTGTCCGCTCGCCATAGCCGCGCCGTAATTACAACCGCGCGCAAAACCGACATTGCCGTGGCCCTGTAGTATGCGGACATTCTCAGTTCGCGATGCAACCTCTAATAGACGCGGGCGATCCGCTTGGGCATTGCCATTATCAACAACGATGAGTTCGTGAATATCCGGATCACGTTGAACCGCGCGGATCGATTCCATCAGCGCCGGTCCCGTCATGAAAGACACGATGATGACGCTGATAGAGCGATCATCAGCGCAAGTTTTGGATGTCGAAGAGGCGGACATGATCTGGACGCCTCTGCGCAAGCGCGTCTGATTTTTCAACCGTTTAATCCGTCAATCTATTCGTATTTAACCTATGTTGTGACGGTATTAATGCGGCTAAAGTGAGGCCGAGCCCGACCAAACCCCACCACCAATATTGCCACGCACCGACTGTGACAGCGCTGGCAATCGTCGCACTCATTAGAGTCCCAGACACAGCGGCACTACGCCAAGGATCTGCCCCAACAAGGCGGCGAAGCGGTCGGTAGAGCGTCAGCAGAGCGATCGTCAGAAGCACAGCCCCGAGCGCGCCTGCCTCCATCCAGGTCTGTAAGCCGAAATTATGCGGGTGTAGCGACACGAACGGCACATCCACACCGATTCGTGTGGTGAAAGCGTCCTGCATGTTCCGAGAGCTATCAAGTCCTTTACCGATCAGTGGCGCTTCGCTGATCCGCGCAAGACTGTAATCCCACATGCGCAAACGATGATCCCACGACATAGGCAGGCTGGCCATCACGCCCTCGCCCATCAATCGCGAGATAACCCCAACCAGCGGCGCCAATAGGATAGAAGCGCACGCGGCCCCTAATGAGAGACGCAAGCCCCAACGCGGCGAGCGAAACCCCATCCAGAATAATGGGGCGGCGCCGATGAGAACAACAGGCGCAACGGCGAGCCGGTTCAACAATGTTCCGGTCAAAAGCACGGCAACAAAGCCGAGGCTCGCCGCAATGGCCCGCCCACGCGAAAGCCGCGTTGCGAACAGAGCGATCAGGAGCGGTGTGAGCAGCGCATAGACGACATGGCCGCGCCCGATATTCATCTCGGCTTCGCCCTGACGCTTATTGAGGCTCTCCCCCGGTCCGATGGGATCGAGCAACGTGTTAATGCCGTAGCCAGACGCTACATCGAGCGCGAGTACAGCCACTCCGCCGAGAGACATGGCCATGAGGATGTGGGACAAGGTATCACGCGTTTGCTCGGTCCGCGTGCGCAGCAAGATCGGAATTGAAGCGAATAATGCCATCTGCCCAGCAAGCCGGATCGCCGTTTCAGGCCCCGCGCCGCTCCAGAGCCCGCTCACGCCAAGCCAGAGAAAGAAAATCAGAAAGGCCGACAGGCAAACCAGGCCAGGACGTGTCAGGGCGGGATATTCCTGCCGCTGCGTCAACCAGACAACCCAGCCCACCGCTCCGAGCAGAATAACAAGACCCGCAAAGGCCAAGCCGCCCATATGAATATAGACCGCGAAAAAAGAGAGCCACAACAGCAACCAACCCGTCGCGACGCGGTCGATCAGGCTCCTGAAAGTCATCTCTTGAAACTAGCGTTTCAGATCGGGCGGTGTGGCTTCGTCCGTCAATGCGGCAATGGCCTCATCAATCGTTACGATCTCTTGGCCTTGTGAGCCAAGACGGCGCAGCGCCAGCTTACCTTCGTCGGCTTCACGGCGACCGACAACAGCAATCACAGGGATTTTCTTATCGGCAGAGAGTTCACGGATCTTATAATTGATCTTCTCATTGCGTGTATCTGCCTCGGCCCGCAGCCCTGCAGCTCGGAGCTTCGCCACAACGTCCTCGGCATATTCATCCGCATCCGACGTAATGGTCGCGACGACGATTTGCGTCGGGGACAGCCAGAGCGGGAATTTGCCCGCATAGTTTTCGATCAGGATACCGAGGAATCGCTCAAATGACCCAAGAACAGCGCGGTGCAGCATGACCGGCGCATGTTTGCCATCATCCGCGCCAATATAGGACGCGCCGAGACGTTCCGGCATGTTCGGATCAAGCTGAATTGTACCCGCTTGCCACTCACGACCAATTGCATCGCGCAGAACAAAGTCGAGTTTCGGGCCATAGAATGCGCCGTCGCCTTCATTCAGCACGACTTCCAGACCCGAGGCTTCCGCCGCCTTGCCCAGCGCGTCTTCGGCAATATCCCAATACTCATCGGACCCAACACGGGTGTCAGGCCGGGTCGAAAAATTGACCTTCACATCGTCAAAACCCAGATCCGCATAGACAGACTTCAGCAGTTCCGTGAACGCCTTTACCTCATCGGTGACTTGTTCAAGCGTGCAGAAAATATGGCCATCATCTTGCGTGAAGCCGCGCACCCGCATGAGGCCATGCAGCGCGCCGGATGGCTCGTACCGATGACACGATCCAAATTCGGCATAGCGAACCGGCAGATCGCGATAAGATTTCATGCCCTGATTGAAGACTTGAATATGGCAGGGGCAATTCATCGGTTTGAAGGCGAGCACTTTGTCCTCGTCAGCAATCTCCGCCACGAACATGTTCTCACGATATTTTTCCCAGTGACCCGACGCTTCCCAGAATTTCCGATCCATCATTTGCGGCGTCTTGATTTCGGCGTAACCATATTCGCGTTGGCGGCGCGCCATATAGCTGCGCAGGACGGTGTAAAGCGTCCAGCCCTGTGGATGCCAGAAGGCCTGTCCCTGCGCTTCCTCTTGGAAGTGAAACAACTCCAACTGTTTGCCCAAGCGGCGGTGGTCGCGCGCTTCCGCTTCTTCGAGTTGCTTCAGATACGCGTCCAGCTCTTCTTGGGTTGCCCAAGCCGTGCCGTAAATTCGCTGTAGTTGCGGGTTCTTCGCGTCGCCGCGCCAATAGGCTCCAGCGACCTTCATCAGCTTAAACGCCTTCCCGATCTTGCCTGTGCTGGGCAGATGCGGGCCGCGGCAAAGGTCAAACCATTTGCCCTGACGGTAGACAGTGATCGTCTCGCTCTCAGGCAGGTCTTCGATCAGCTCCGCCTTAAAGCTCTCGCCCATCTCTTTGAACATCTTGATCGCGGCGTCACGGTCCATCTCTTCGCGCACAAACTTGTCGTTGCGGTTGATGATGAAGGCCATCTTCTTCTCAATGGCGGCGAAATCATCCTCAGAAAAAGGTTCGTCACGATGGAAGTCGTAATAGAATCCGTTTTCGATCACGGGGCCGATGGTGACCTGTGTGCCGGGAAACAGCTCCTGCACGGCTTCGGCCAGCACATGCGCCGCATCATGCCGGATCAGCTCCAACCCTTCCGGGTCTTTTGCCGTGACCAGCTCAATCTTTGCATCGCTCTCAATCGGATATGTCGCATCCAGCAAAACTCCATCCAGCTTCACAGCCAGCACTTTTTTGGCCAAGCGGGATGAGATCGACTTGGCGATCTCAAGCGCGGTGACGCCGGCGTCATAATCGCGCGCGGCTCCGTCTGGGAAAGTTAGGGTGGGCATGAGTGGATGAATCCAAAGTTTACGTCAGCCGCGCATGTGGCAAATGGGGGCGGTTGGGGCAAGAGCGGGCGTCAGGGTAGAGAACAAAACCGTTCAGGGGAACACTGTTAGAAGAATGTGGGTTTTTCGACCCCTATGCCGCTTCCGCCGACCGATTGAAGGTCCATTTGGCGATCATGGCATCTAGAGCTCCCTGCAGCAGGGGCTTGGACAGATGGTCATCCATGCCAGCCCCTAAAAACCGGTCCCTGTCATGCGGCAACACGTGGGCAGTCACAGCAATTATGGGACAGGGCGCCAGACCAGCTTCAGCTTCATAAACGCGAATATGGCCGACAGCATCTGGCCCATTCATGACTGGCATTGAAACATCCATAAGCACGAGGTCGTAATGTGCCGCTTTGAAAGCCGCGATGGCTTTCTGACCGTTTTCGACCATTTTCAGGCTGACATTTTGATCCTTGAGCATGCTCTCAAGGACCATCCGGTTGATCGCATTATCATCCGCTGCGAGAATGCGCAGCTTGGACGGATCATTTTTAACGGCGGGCGGCTCTTCCGAATTTGAAATGACGGGCTGAATCATAGCGAAATTCGGGTCATTACGAGTATTCTGAATTTGCGTCGCTCTGTCCGTCAGTGTGTAGTCCTGCAATTCGTGCAAGCCGACTTCCGAGAGTTGACTGAAGATCACATCCGTCAAACGGCGGGTTGGAAAAGGCTTTTCGATAATGATGGAAACCCCGTTTTTAGCGTAACCCGATACGAGTTTATCGGCGCAGGCCGATGTGAGAATCACAAATCGCGTGTCCGATAATGCGGGTGTCTTTCGAACAGCCGCAACCAGATCCAACCCGCTCATGTCTGGCATCGCATGATCGGAAATCACTAAAGGAAAGCGGAAACCATGATCAGATTGAGCCCGGTTCATCAAGCTGATCGCCGTTCTTGCATCCGGAACGCAGATCGGGTGAGCCCCAATCCTCCGTAATTGCTGAGAAATGATATCGCGACTGGCATGCAGGTCATCGACGACAAGGATCGGGGTTTTCTGGGATAGGCGGTGGGTTGGTTCACTGACGCTCACCCCACCTTCACTTGAGTCTTCTACCTCGATTTCAAACCGGAATGTAGAGCCCTGACCCAACTCTGATTTGACGGATATCGTCCCGCCCATCGCTTTTGCGAGTTGCTGACTGATGGACAAACCAAGACCCGTGCCGCCGAAGCGGCGGGTTGTCGTATTGTCTGCCTGCTCGAACTGATTGAAGACTCGGTCCAGCTTTTCCTTGGCAATACCGATCCCTGTATCTTCAATTTCGAAACTCACTCGGACGCAATGACTTTTCAGAACGGGATCCATCTTACGAATGGTCAGTTTCACATAGCCCGTTTCGGTGAATTTCAACGCGTTCCCGATAAGGTTGATCAATATCTGACGAACCCGGCCTTCGTCGCCGATGAGATGCTCCGGCACCTCGACTGGCATATCGCCGAGAAGTTCGAGGTCTTTCTCTCGGGCTGTATGTCCTAGCAAGGCCATGACATCTTCGACGGTGTTGCGAAGATTAAAGGGTTGTTTCGCGATCCTCAATTCTCCGGATTGCAGTTTAGAGAACTCCAGAACATCATTAATGACGGTCAGCAGAGCGTCGCCAGACCGTTTGATAATATCCACTTGCTGCTTTTGTGAGGGTGTGAGCGCGGTTGAGGACAGAAGCTGTACCATGCCGAGCATACCGTTCATGGGCGTACGAATTTCGTGGCTCATATTCGCGAGAAACTCAGATTTAGCCTGACTGGACTGTTCCGCTTCGAGCCGAGCAATCTCGTTTCGATTCGCATCGCGCTGCGCCGCACGACCCTGCTCCAGCTTGAGGCTCATTGTTTGGAAGGCGTTATATAGATCGCCGATTTCATCACGCCGACTCGTTGTGACTTCCCGACCAAAGTTTTCATTGCTGATGTGATCCGCTTCGACGACGAGCCGTTTAATCGGACGGGTTAAATGCCTGGCGGCAATAGAAGCCGTCATCACAGCAAGTGCTATCGCAATCGCAATCGCGCACATCATGACGAGTAAAAGCCTGCGACGGCTGGCGCGCCGCATGTCCGCCAACACCTGTTCAGCATCCGCAATAGCCGCCGATAAATCAGAAGCCGGAAGGGCCAATCGGAAACCACCGATTAGTTGTCCTTTATAAGTGATGAGCCGTGTAGCGACGACCTGATTATCTGCCTGCTTCAGGTTTAATGCGTTTGGCTGTCTCGCAATTTGATCAATGGCATTCTGAAAGCTGACTGAGCGAGTTCTCTCGGCAAAGGCGCCTGCCGAAATCAATACACCCGATTGATCGAAAATTTCGAGACTCGCCACCCCTTCATCCTCGCCAAAATCTTTGGCCCATTTTTCAAGCCCGAGAAAATCATATTGGAGGAGAGGCGCTTCGAGCTTGGCAGCCGCCTGCCCCGAGAGATCCTTCACTTTCTTACGATCCTGCGCCTTATATTGCTCAGCCACGAGATCGAACGACACCTGTTCAGTTTGCTTTGTCACAGCGTCGATTTGCGTGAAGAAAATCACACTGACCGTCATGATACTTGCCACGATCAGCGCGACTATGATCGCCATATATTTGAGACCGAGTCTACTCATGCGCGAGGTAGTTCCCTTCAGTATGAGCGTAGGTCTCGATTAGAAAATCAATGTGTTGCTCATCTTCGGGCGAAAGCTTCTTAAAGGGAGCAATTCCGCCTTCGTAAGAGGTTAGTGTGTTCTGGATAACATCACGTCGCTGAACCGAATTCCGGCTCGTCATCGTGACATACTGGTCCATGGGCACATCTTCGTCGACAATCAGGCGGAACGTCTCACGAATATGTAGCGGGGTCTCTTCTTCATTGTTCCAGTCTGTCCGGTTAAACGCGATGGCATCAACGAGTCCGCGGTTGAGCCACGCGACCATATTCACCTCATCCCCAGCGAAAACGAAGTTTATGGCATCCGGCGTCACGTCATTTCGCACGGTGTCTAGATATTCCATTGGATAGCCTGCACGCTGAATGAGAGTAATTGGCCCGAAGTAACCACTCCGATTCCAAACGCCCTCAAATGCCAGCTTTCGTCCTTTCAGATCCGCCATGGACCGAATGGGCGACCCATCGCGTACAGCAAAGACAACGGCCGCCAGATCCGTACTCCGTCCAGAAGCTTTCATGGCTGGGGTCATCGGGTTCTTGATCATCGCCTTGACCGCGACACGAGCGTCAGAGATCGCCAAATCAACCACCCCATCATTGATCAGATCTGTCAGATCTTTGTTTGAGGAAACGATTATGGGTTGAGGGGCAAATTTCCGGCCGTCAAAAGACGCGCTTTTTAGCCTGTCCATCACTGAATTTATGAGACCTTCGCTGGTCGTGTCGGTCGCAGCGACAATGAACGCATCCGCACTCGCATTGTCAGCACCATATGCGGGAGCCCAAACAATGGTGAAGCCGACCGTAGCGATGAGCATGCCGCACCGCTTATTGATCTTGAGCCACCCCATCTCGACCATTCCCACAAACATCACGCGCTTAACTGTGCGTGCCGCAAATCCTTACGGGGAACAGGTTACAAGTTCCCTAAATGGACGACGGATTCAGCGTCGCATCATATCGACCGTAAAGCACACTCTCCGCCCTTGGCGTTCTCGGTCCGTTCCCCTATCTATGCGCCATGCCTGTTCAAACTGAAATGCCTGTCCACGCGGCCCCGGCCCTGTGGACACCACACCGACCAGAGAAGCCGTCCAAGTCAGAGGGCGGCAAGACGTTCGTCCTAAATTCACCGTTTGAGCCGAAGGGCGATCAGCCCAAAGCGATTGAAGCCTTGGTCGCAGGCGTGAATGAGCATGAGCGCGACCAAGTGCTGCTCGGCGTGACCGGGTCCGGCAAGACCTTCACTATGGCCAAGATTATCGAGCAAACGCAACGTCCCGCTCTGATCATGGCACCGAACAAAACGCTCGCCGCGCAGCTCTATTCCGAATTTAAAAGCTTCTTTCCGCACAATGCTGTCGAATATTTCGTATCCTATTACGACTATTATCAACCCGAAGCTTACGTGCCGCGTACCGATACGTTCATCGAGAAGGACTCCTCCGTCAATGAGCAGATCGACCGGATGCGCCACGCTGCGACGCGGGCAATCCTAGAGCGCGACGATTGTATCATCGTCGCGTCTGTGTCCTGCATTTACGGTATCGGATCTGTCGAGACTTATACGGCGATGACGATTGATCTGGCGCGCGGTGAGGAGATTGATCCGCGCACGCTGATGGAACAGCTCGTCAGCCTGCAATATCAACGTAATGATCTGGCCTTTGCGCGCGGCAGTTTCCGCGTGCGAGGCGATACGATTGAACTGTTCCCGGCGCACTATGATGACACGGCATGGCGGTTTGATTTCTTCGGCGACGAGATTGATAGCATTACCGAATTTGATCCGCTGACGGGGAAAACCGGACGGACCATCGACAAGGTCCGTGTTTACGCCAACAGCCACTATGTCACGCCGCGCCCAACCGTGCAGAGCGCGATGAAAGGGATTAAAGCGGAGCTCGACAAGACGCTGAAACTGTTCGAATCTCAGGGCAAATTACTAGAAGCGCAACGGTTGCAACAGCGCACCGAGTTCGATCTGGAAATGATGGCGGCGGCTGGGTTCTGCAACGGGATCGAGAACTATTCGCGCTACCTCACCGGGCGCGCGCCGGGTGAGCCACCGCCCACATTATTCGAATATTTGCCCGAAAATGCGTTGCTCTTCATGGACGAATCCCATGTCGGCGTGTCGCAGATCGGCGGGATGAGCCGGGGCGATGCCAACCGCAAAGGTACGCTGGCCGAGCATGGCTTCCGCCTGCCCTCTTGCATCGATAATCGCCCGCTGAAATTTGAGGAATGGGACGCGATGCGCCCCCAAACCGTCTATGTCAGCGCCACGCCAGCCGATTGGGAAATGGAGCGCACGGGCGGCGTGTTTGTCGAACAGGTGATCCGTCCGACCGGTCTCATCGATCCGCCCGTGGAAGTGCGTCCCGTCTCTGGCGAGCATCATAATCAGGTCGATGATGTGGTCGATGAGGTCAAACGCGTGGCGGCGAATGGCTTCCGCTCACTGGTCACAACGCTGACCAAGAAAATGGCCGAAGACCTAACCGAATATATGTCTGATCAGGGCATTCGCGTCCGCTACATGCATTCGGACGTCGACACGCTGGAACGGATCGAGATTATTCGCGATCTGCGGCTTGGCACGTTTGATGTTCTAATCGGGATCAACCTGTTGCGCGAGGGTCTCGACATTCCCGAATGCGCTTTTGTCGGCATTCTCGATGCGGACAAAGAAGGCTTTCTCCGTAGTGAAACGTCGATGATCCAGACCATTGGTCGCGCCGCTCGAAATTCAGAGGCGAAAGTCGTGCTCTATGCCGACAAAATCACCGGCTCGATGCAACGGGCGATGGACGAGACCGAACGTCGCCGTACGCGCCAAATCGCGCATAATGAAAAACACGGCATTGTCCCGCAAACCGTCCTGCGCGGCGTTGCGGACATGGTCGGCGACAGCCAAGCGGCCCAGCAAATCAAAGACGAACGCGACAGCTACACACCGTCAGGACGCAAGAAGCAGACTGGCAAAGCCAAGCGTGGTCTATTGGAAGCCGCGGAAGGCCAAGAGCCTTTCATGGGCGGCAACATGATCGCCGTCGCCGCCGACCTAGAAAAACGCATGTTCGAAGCGGCAGAGAATCTGGAATTCGAGGAAGCGGCGCGATTGCGGGATGAGTTGGTGAAATTAAGAAGCTAGAAAGTATGATAATTTATCATTTCAATGATGTGGGGTAAGACTAAAGATTGGAGGAAGATCACATTCGCTGGAACATTGTTCACGTGCGCCTGCACCATTGGAAGTCTAGGCGAGGCCTTGATCAAAGGCGTCCGAGGCGTCGAGGTCGTAGTAAGTGTGTACATTAGAGCAGTAAATCTTGCTGCCGAGATTTTCTTTTTTCCGATGTCAGCCTTAGGTCTTACCCTACCAAATCAAAATATATTGGACATAATTGTTCTTACGAATGCAGGCTTGGGGTTTATGGTATGGCGGCTTTGGGAGATTCCACTATCATTTAGGGCAACTGTGGTGGCTCTAATAAATTTTTCATTAGTCTTGATTGGTTACTCTTTTCCAACACCTGAATTAATCCAAACACTGCTTGTTTTTGTCGCAATCGTACTTTTACTAGGCTCTATGACAGTTCTCTCTTCACAGAGAATATTTTCGCGAGGTGAAGTTTTAGAATTCCGACGGAGAGGAGTATTCGAAAGAACTATCTTATCTGCACCTTCTAAAGAGCTTTTCGCCAAAAATTTATTGAGTTGGCCGCTCGTTTGGTATTATTATAACTTAAAGACATTTTGGTTGATCGTTAAAAACTTTATATCTACGCTCGCAGTGATACTGCTTATTATGATCTCAGGACTACTTTTAAGTCAATTAGCGCAACGAGCAGACGAAACTCTCCCTGCAGCTAAGCGATTTGGCGACGCTGTTGACACGTGGTTAGCCGATCTTTGAATGCCTCATTCTAATACCGCGGCACCGCACTGCTGATCAAATTCAACGGCAGCGCTGTCGTGTCCTTCGCCTGCCTCAACACGATCCGGCTTTGCACGTCTGAGATCAGGTCGATGGACAGCAGGGTTTCGCGCAGGAAGCTTTCATAGGCGTGCATGTCGGTGGTGACGATGCGGAGCATGAAGTCGACGGCGCCCGTGACGACGGCACATTGCACGACTTCGGGCATGCGCGAGACGGATTGCTCAAACTTTTCCATATTAATACGGTTGGGTAGGCTGAGCTTAACCGCGACGAAGACTTCGAAATCAAGGCCGAGCAGTTCCCGGTCGAGCAGGGTCACGCGCTGGTCGATGATACCCAGTTCTTCCATACGCTTGATCCGGCGCCAACAGGGCGAGCTACTGAGCCCAACTTGTTCGCTGATTTCCGCGACGGACAATCCAGCATTCCCTTGTAGAAGATGCAGGATCTTGGCATCAATATTATCAATCTGGCCCGGTGTTTTCATAATCGGATCCCCTTGGCACCACACGGGTCGGCAGACCGCGCGAAGAAGTTTTCGGACTTCCTACTGCATCCCGGTATAATTTGCCAATGATTCTGCAATTGCCGAGGTGCGATGCACGCGATTGTGACATAGATGGGTAGCAATTGGGCGTTTTGAACCCAAAACAGGCTTATAGGGCATATCCAATTCATGGCTAAAACCAAGACCAATCAATCCCGTATGTATGTGCCAGAGCCGCCCTTTCGGCCAGGTGACACGCCGGATTATAGTCACATCTCTGTCCCGGCGGACCATACGCCGCCCCGGCCTGATCCGATGTGCGACGATCACGAAACGGCGGAACATGCGCTTAAGCTGATCCGCGTGATGCGGTTCAATGGCGATACGGCGGGCGAATGGATTCCGGGTCTAACGGCGGATGTGAAGCGCAAAATGCTGCACAACATGATGCTGACCCGCGCGATGGATGAACGCATGTTTGCTATGCAGCGCCAAGGCAAGATGAGTTTCTATATGAAGAGCGCGGGCGAAGAGGCCGTATCCGTCGGCCATGCCCAAGCTTTGCGCGATGACGATATGATCTTCCCGACCTATCGGCAGCAGGGCATTCTGATCAATCGCGGCGCATCGATGCTGGAAATGATGAACCAGTGTCTGTCAAATTCCGGTGACCCGCTACAGGGTAAGAATATCCCGGTCCTCTACAGCTTCCGCAAACATGGCTTCTTCTCAATCTCGGGCAATCTCGGCACGCAACTGATCCAAGCGGTCGGTTGGGCGATGGCCGAAGCCTATAAGAACAAAGACAGTATTGCGTCGACCTTCACCGGCGAAGGCGCAACGGCGGAAGGTGACTTCCACTACGCGCTCAACTTCGCGTCGACCTACCGCGCGCCCTGCATTATCAATGTGGTCAACAACCAGTGGGCCATTTCCAGCTTCCAAGGCATCGCCATGGGCGAAGGCGAGAGCTTTGCCGCGCGCGGCACGGGCTACGGTCTCGCGACCTTGCGCGTGGACGGCAATGACGCATTGGCCGTTTATGCGGCGACCAGTTGGGCGGCGGAGCGCGCCCGTAAAGGCGGCGGCGCGACGGTCATCGAACATTTCACCTATCGCAAAGAGGGTCACTCCACGTCGGATGATCCGAGCAAATACCGCCCCGCCAATGAAGCCGAAGTCTGGCCGTTTGGTGATCCGGTGGACCGTTTAAAAACCCATCTCATCAAAATTGGCGAATGGGATAAAGAAAGGCACGAAGCCCAAGCCAAAGATGCCAAACTCTTCGTCCGTGAAACCTACAAAAAGGCCGAAGCCCTAGGCACCGTCGATAGCGGTCCACAGGTCGACGACTTCACCATGTTCGAACAAGTCTATGCTGATCCGCCGCAAATGCTGCTGGAACAGGAAGAGATGTTCAAGCGGGAGCTTGGCTAATGCCGCAAATGTCGATGATTGAAGCCATTCGCGACGCGATGGATGTCAAGATGGCCGAAGACCCGAACGTGCTGACGTTTGGTGAGGATGTCGGTTATTTCGGTGGCGTGTTTCGCTGTACGGCGGGCTTGCAGGAAAAACATGGGTTACACCGCTGTTTCGACACGCCGATCAGCGAAGGCGGCATTATTGGCATTGCCATCGGCATGGCGGCGAACGGATTGCGTCCGGTCGCTGAAATCCAGTTCGCTGATTATATTTATCCGGCTTATGACCAGATCGCGAGTGAGGCGGCGCGTTTGCGCTACCGCTCCAATGGTGATTTCTCTGCGCCGATCACGATCCGCACACCTGTTGGCGGCGGCATTTTCGGTGGCCCGACGCACAGCCAATCCCCCGAATCCCTTTTTACCCATATTGCCGGGCTGAAGACGATCATTCCGAGCAATCCATACGATGCCAAAGGTCTGTTGATCTCAGCTATTGAGAGTGATGATCCGGTCCTCTTCCTTGAACCTAAACGCCTCTATAACGGACCGTTTGACGGCGACCATGAAACGCCGTCTGTTTCATGGAAGGGCCACGAACTCGGCGAAGTTCCGAGTGGCCGCTACACGGTCGAACTCGGCAAGGCGCGCACGGTGAGCGAAGGCTCTGACATTACCATCATCGCTTACGGAACAATGGTCTGGGTTGCAGAAGCTGTGGCGCAAAACCTTGGCATTTCTGCGGATATTATCGACCTACGTTCACTCGTCCCACTGGATATCGACGCGATCGAAGCCAGTGTGAAGAAGACCGGACGTTGCGTAATCTTGCATGAAGCGACACGGACGTCAGGCTTTGGCGCCGAACTCATGTCGCTCGTCCAAGAACGATGCTTCTACCATCTTGAAGCCCCGATCCAGCGCGTCACGGGCTGGGACACGCCTTACCCGCACGCACAAGAGTGGGCTTACTTCCCCGGACAAAAACGGGTTACCGCTGCCGTGCGGACTGCGCTAGAAGCCGCCTAATGGGTACCTATCGATTCAAACTACCGGACATTGGCGAAGGCGTCGTTGAAGCCGAGATTACGGCTTGGCACGTTGCACCCGGTGAGACAGTCGAGGAAGATCAACCCCTTGCCGACGCCATGACCGACAAAGCCACGATTGAGCTGACCAGCCCGGTCGACGGCATGGTTCGAACGGTTGCTTGTGAAGAGGGCGAGAGCGTCGCCGTCGGGGCAGATCTGGTGGTGTTCGACATAGAGGGCGGATTAGAAGAGGCCGCTGCCGAGCACGCCGCTGACAGCGCACCTACGGCCACTCCGGCAGCCGCCGCACCAACCTCTGGGTCTGGCACCTATGAATTCAAGTTGCCTGACATAGGCGAAGGCGTCGTCGAAGCCGAAATCACGGCATGGCACGTTAAAGTCGGCGATACGGTCGAAGAAGATGATCCGCTCGCTGATGCCATGACGGATAAGGCCACAATCGAGCTAACCAGCCCGGTCAATGGCACGATCACGGCGGTTGCCGGCGACGAAGGCGATATGGTCGCCGTCGGCGCCACTCTGGTGCAATTCGCGGTCGAGGCGGTCGGCAATACCGAACCGGCTGCAACTTCATCAAGTCCGGCTCCAGCACCTATAGCCCAAAAAACGAACAGCGATGCTGTTCAGCGCTCCACTAAGATCGATCCACCAAGTCGACCGTCCGGGGTTACGCGCCCCCTCGCCTCTCCCGCCGTGCGTAAACGCGCCCGTGACGCTGGCCTCGATCTGTCTGCGGCCAAAGCGACGGGCGCAGAAGGGCAGATCACTCATGCGGATCTCGACCTGCTGACCACTGTTCTGGAACCTGTCGAAGGCGAAACCCGGATCAAGGTCATCGGCCTGCGCCGCGTCATTGCGCAGCGTATGCAGGAGTCCAAACGCCACGTCGCGCATTTCACCTATGTCGACGAAGTCGACGTGACCGAGATGGAAGAGTTTCGGAAACGCGCCAACATTAAATTTGCCGAGGATCCAAGCCGGTCGAAACTAACCGTTCTGCCGTTCATCATCCGCGCCCTCGCCGCGACGCTGAAAGATTGGCCGCAATTCAATGCGCTCTATCAGGACGGCTCAGACGGTCTCAATCCGGGCGGCGGCAATTATATCTCGCAATTCTCGGACCTTAATCTTGGCATCGCAACACAGACCGAGATTGGCCTCGTCGTGCCCGTCCTGCGCCGTGCTCAAACCCTGTCGATCTGGGAGATGAGCAACGAAATTGCGCGTCTCGCCAATGGTGCGCGCGACAATCAGCTGTCTCCCGCCGACTTCCAAGGCGCAACAACAACGCTGACCTCGCTGGGCCCCCTCGGCGGCATTGTGACGACCCCAGTCGTCAACCGTCCACAAGTCGCGATCTTTGGTCCGAACAAAATCCGGCCCAAACTAGAACTCCGCAATGGCGAAGTCGTTGAACGCAAAGTGATGAATTTCAGCGTGTCCTGCGATCACCGTGTCATTGACGGGTTTGACGCCGCGTCGATGATCCAAGACCTGAAACGCCGCCTCGAAGACCCGCTTGAGATGTTTCTGTCTTAGCCCTTAGGCAATGGCGCGAGATCGGGCTCAACCCACCCTCGCCGTGCCTCAACTGAGAATAGCCGATCCTTTGAATAGTGCTGGAACAGCCAGTCCGGACGGTCAAACCCTTGACTCAAAAGCGCGTTGGTTCGCTGGGCGATCGAACCCTTACCCATATGCGCCGCAATCGACCGGAGTGAGGCCAAAGTGATCGTGTGGTGGTAACCTTCGCTATCCGTATTTTGCCCGCCGACAGATACATTATAGGTGCAAATTAAACCCGGCATGATCTCGGCTGCGGCATGACCGTGACGATCGAGTAACCAGACCGCCATTGCGATATGCGCAGCATGCGTCCACTCATCCTTTGGCAGCGTAGAGTCGCGCATGCCTTCAGCGATATGAGTGATTTCGTCGTCTGTATTGTACATTATTTTTCCTTCCTATGGAGAGACGGCGGGTGCCGCCTTGTCTGGGAAGGCCCCGCCAAATGGCGGGGTGAGAGCGCAGGCCGCTAGGCCAGCCGGAAACCCGTCCGCCGATATGACGAACGCTGTTGCTGGATAGAATGGGCGATACTGCGCATGTGGCTGCATTAGCGGCGAAATCTGCCTGAAACAAGGCTTGCCGCCTCGCGCGCCTCGCCTTATATCGCGCGCCTGCCGTATGGCGTGGTGAGGTAGCTCAGCTGGTTAGAGCGCAGGACTCATAATCCTGAGGTCGAGAGTTCAAGTCTCTCTCTCACTACGCCGCGGTCCCTACACCCAATATCCCAATATCCGCTCAATCACCCAATAGGCCGCGATCGCGCCGATGGCGTAGGTCGCGAGCGTTGCCGTCGGGCGCGTCAATTTGGGCGCAAATCGGTAGCCGATAAACCCCGCCAGTAAGGCCGCGGCGATAATTGCAAATTGTCCGGCTTCCACCCCAATATTGAACAGGAAAAGCGCAGCCAGTTCCTGTCCCTTGGGCAACCCTAAATCTGCCAGCGCGCCCGCAAAGCCAAGGCCGTGCAAGAGACCGATCCCGAAGCTGACCAGATAGGGCCGTTTCGCCGTCAGCCCGACCTGCCCGTCCCGTCTTCGAATAATCTCTATGGCGAGCAGCAGGATCGAGGCGGCAATCAGGATTTCGACGGGTCGTGACGGCAGGCTAAACAGACCCAGAGCTGAGACCGCCAGAGTCAGACTGTGAGCCAACGTGAAACTGGTAGCCACGCCTAGAATTTGGCGACGTTTAACCAGAAGGCAGAGCCCCAAAACGAACAAAAGATGATCCCAGCCCATGACAATATGGAGGATACCTTCGCCAAAATAGGCGCGCGCTGCAGGCGGAGTCGCAACACTCAAATCCATCACGGGATTGGACGGTTTGACGAGGGTGGAGCGGACTGATCCATCGGCTGCGTTAATTCGGACGAATACATCGGTGAGCGTGCGGTTAAGGCCGTCTATGCGGATAAATCCTCCGGTGAGATCACAAGTTAAGCGGTAGCGTTCTACCACCGTGTCTCCGTCTAGTGTCACGGATGGTTGGCTTGCCTTACATTGGGCTGGAAAAATGGGCGTTAGGTCGAGGCGTTGGCCGCTGGTAATCGGCTGCTTCCACGTCACGGCATAGGCGTCGCCGTCTGCATCTAACGATAGCAGAGCAGGCCGGACTTCATGCGCCGATGCCGGACTTGCCAGCAGCAGGATGATGAGAAAGAGGAGACGCCTCATTCTTCAACGATCACATCATATTTAGCGACGAGATCGCGCATGGCTTGATCGACGCGGGCTGTGTTGGCCTCATCCATCCAATCGGCGAGCACTTCCTCGCGGGCGCGCGTGAAATCTGGTTCAATGCGGGGTATTACCTCCGTCACGCGAATGCGGTGGATGCCGAACGGGCTTCGGACCGGATCCGACCAGACCCCGATCTCGGCGTCAAATACTGTACTAGCAAAGGGGCCGCCATAATCCTGCTGGACTTTGTTTCGGCTAAGCGGGCCTAACTCTCGCGCAATGATGAAGGGATCACCGACTTGGGTCCAGTCGGTCAGGTCGGCTACCCCAGCATCAGCTTTGGCATCAGCGCGGCGATCATCAGAGAAGAAAACATGTTGTAGTGACCTGCGTTCGGCCACCGCATAATCTTCTCGGCGGGTGTTGAACCATGTCTTTAGTTCAGCCTCGCTGGGTTCGGTGACAGGGCCTGTATCGGTCAGGAGGCGCATCTTTTGCGCTATACGGCGGCGGATAACCGTGTCGTCTTGATCCAAGCCCAGCCTCTCGCCTTCACGGGTGAGAACCTCTTCCTCGACAAAGGCGACAATGATGCCTTGCAGTTCCGCCTCAGTCGGCGCGCGGCCATTTTCAATGGTGAAGAGATCGGACTGACGCGCAATCTCTCGCGTCTCGACGATAAGCTGACGATCTGCCCGCGTGACGAGGGTCGACCAGAGCGCGTGACCGACAAATAGCAAAGCGCCAAGAGCCAGAAAATGGATCAGCGGATCACGGCTGAGTTTAGACATAAACGGCAGAGCCCCCGAAATCATTCAGGGGCTCATACGCATAGAGACGTCGTTCAGGAAAGCCTTGGCTCGCCTGAGGTGAGGACTATTCCGCCGGCACGATAGCTCCGGAGGTTGGTCTATCCTCGATCGTTGCGGCGAAACGCGGCTGTTCTTGGCCCTTCACCAGATAGATGAAGAAGCGGCGGATATCCGCGCCGATGCCGTAAAGCGCCGGAACGAAGAACAATGTCACGAACAGAGCGAAAAAGACGCCAAACGCCAAGCTAATCCCGATCGGAATGAGCCACTGCGCCTGCAGCGATTTTTCCGTCAGCAAGGGCAGAAGCCCGACAAAGGTCGTCAGCGACGTCAGCAGGATCGGACGGAACCGTCTGACGCCCGCTTCAACGAGGGCCTGAGCCCCATCCATACCGCGATCCCGCAGCTTATGGACGTAATCCAACAGAACGAGGTTGTCGTTCACCGCCACCCCGGCTGCGGCAAACATACCGAGCAATGAGAGTAGAGACATGGTGTACCCCATAGTCAGATGTCCCAAAATCATGCCGCAATAGCAGAATGGGATCGCCGCCAGCAGGATCAGGATCGGCTCAAAATAGGACCGGAACGAGACCGCGACGAGGAAGTAGGCCACACCAATCGCGATTAGGAAGAAGGTGAAGAGTTCTTGTTGGAACTCTGCCTCGCCTTGCGCTCGACCGATATTGCCGCGCGTTACAGCTGGGTGGATTTGTTCGAACGTCTCGAAAAAATCTTCGTTTAGCGCTTCACGGATTTCATCAATCCGTTCTTCCTCGACTTCCGCCGAGATGATGATGGCCCGTTGACGCTCACGCCGCAAAATACGGTTTGTGCCCGGTTCAAAGCGAATATCCGCAACCGTTTGCAACGGAAGTTGCCGTCCATCGCTCGTCCGAATGCGGATCGAATTCAGGAAGTCGAGTGATTCACGATCAATGCGGGGGTACCGCACATAGACGCGCACATCTTCACCGTCGCGGGGCAGTCGCTGCACCTCTTCACCGAAGAAGCCCTGACGAACTTGCCGCGCCACATCTGAGGCCGTCACACCGAGAGCTTCCGCGCCGGGCTTCAGATCAAATTGAACCTCTTCTGTCGCGCTTTCCATGTCGTTGACGACATTGAAGACGCCGTCATAGCTTCTCAATTGAGCCATCAGATCATCACCTGCGGCCGTTAGGTCCTCGAAGGATTTAGCGTTCAGGACATATTGAAGCGCGGGTCCATTATTGCCGTCGCCATATTCAACGGAGATATTCTCCGCATCCGGCACATCGCCAATCAATTCGCGAAGCCGCTCAGCCGCTTCACTGACCTGTAGCGCACGATCTTCTGGTGGCACCAGTTTGACGAGCGCAAGCACATTATTGTCACGCGAACGCGTGTACCAATTCTCGATCAGTTCGCCGTCTTTCGCCGCGATTTCTTGCTGTAGCTCATGCTCAGCGTCTTGGATTTGAGCCAGAACTTCGAGTGTGCGTGAGTAAGGTGTGCCTTCCGGAAGCTCGACCGTAATGTCGATTTGATCGGATTCGCCCTGCGGGAAGAACACGGATTTAACGAGGCCGTTACTGACCAGTCCGATGGACAAGATCATGATGCCAACAAAGATCGACGCGGTCAGATATCGGCGACGCAAAGCCCCCGTGATCATCGGGCGATAGACCTTTTCGGCCAATGTCGTCAGGCTATCCGAAATCTTTTTCTGAACACGCATAATCCGGCTTTTCGGATTGATCGGTTTCATATGCACGAGGTGAGCCGGCAATATCAGCAGTGACTCAATTAATGAGAACAGCAGCGACAGGATCACCACGAGAGAAATGGCCCGCGTAAATTCGCTCGTCCCGCCTGACAGATACATCCATGGGGCGAAGAAGATCATCGTGGTCAAAACCGCGAAAATCACCGGTTTCTTCACCATGTTCGTTCCGTTGACGGCGGCGTCTAGCCCGGTCTCACCCTCTTCCGTTTTGAAGTGAATGGCTTCGCCGACAATGATCGCGTCATCCACGATCACACCGATCACCAGCAAAAAGGCGAAGGTCGAGATCATGTTAAACGACACGTCAAAGAGCGGCAGCAAGGCCAGTCCGCCCGCAAAGGCGGTCGCAATCCCAATCGACACCCAGATCGCAATCTTGGGGCGGAGGAACAGCATCAATGTTAGGCAAACCAACAATAATCCGAAGAAGAAATTCGACGTAATCGAGTTGATCCGGCCTTTATAATCGTCCGCAGAATCGTTCCAGACTGTGATCGACACACCGTCGGGCAGGTCTGCGTTGATCTTCTCCAGATAACCTTTCACGTTCGCTGACATCTTGATGATGTCCATGCTGGGACCGCTCATAACTTGAACCAGAATCGTCCGCTGGCCATTCACTGTCGCCATCAGATTAACTTCTTCAAAGCCGTCGATCACGGTCGCGACATCCTTGACCCGGATGGTCGCCCCACCCGATTCTTGGCGAACAATGATGTTCTCGAAGTCTTCCTGACTGTCGGCCTGATTGCGTGTGCGAAGTTGCACCGACCCAATTTCCGTTCGGACTCGTCCCGACGAACTATTTACCGATGTGCCCCGCACGGCAGTCGCGACATCATTAAAGGTCAGGCCATATTGGCGCAAAGCTGTCTCTGACACTTCGATCGAGACTTCCTCATTCCGAACGCCAAACAGATCAACGGACGGCACATAACCCAGCAAGGCGACCTCACGTCGTGTCTTCTCGGCAAAGCGTTTCAGCTCGCGTTCCGTCACCGTGTCATCGCCCATAACGGCCAAACGGATCATTTCTTGTTGGTTTCGGAAAATATTGACCTGCGGTTCTTCGGCCGCTGGTGGGAAATTATTGATCCCATCAACCGCACGTTTCACGTCGGCCATCAGTCTCGCTTCATCGACGCCGTTCTTACCCTGAACCGTGACGGAGCCGCCGCCTTCGCCAGCGAAGGCCCACATTCGGTTGACTCCGTCCACGACGGAGAGAGCCTCTTCCATCCGCACGACAATCTGTTCTTCAACATCCTGTGGCGACGCCCCAGGCCAAGACACATAAGTCCAAGCCCCTGGAAATTCGACATAGGGTTCGAGCTCGCGCTCAATCGTGAGGTAACTGACCAATCCGCCGACAAGGCAGATGATCATAAGGAGATTTGCGGCGACTGAATTGGAGGCCCACCAGCGGACAATACGGTCCATGATCTATTCTCCCGCGCCAGCAGCGGTCGGTTCTACAACCTCGATTTTCATCCCATCAGCGACGCCACGGATCGGCGATGTAATGGTCGCATCCCCAGCCCGCAGACCGCTGCCAATGACAACTTGGGTCCGTTCGGACGATAGGACTTCGACAGTTTTGATAGTAAGCGTACCGTCGTCATTCGCGACATAGACCTGATCATCTCCGCGAAGGGCGGCACGCGGAATTGTGACAACATTATCTAGAGTCGGTCCTGCAATATCGGCTTCAACATAAAGCCCTGGCGCGAGCGGCGCCTTCTGAGATGCGTCGACACCGAACGGTTGGCGAACTTCGGCATAGGCATGCAACACGCGCGACTGGCTGTCATATCGGCTATCGGTGCGCGTGATGATGCCCTCCCATTCCGTATATTGCCCCGCCACATTAGCAGAGAGTGTGACTGGAACGGTCGTGTCGCCACCCGCTTCATAACCAAGATAGAGCCCTGCCTGACGTAAATCAGACTGCGAGAGCGGCAAACGAACATCCATAATGTCCGTGGCATAAATATCGCCGAGACGGTTGTTCGCACCCACAAACTCACCCGCATCGACCAGACGTGTCGTCACACGGCCATGAAAGGGCGCGCGGATATTTGTGCGCGAGAGCTGTAGCTCAGCTTCAGCGAGTTGAGCCTTGGCAGCTTCCAATCGGGCAGCGGCTTCCGCCATTTGTGGTTCACGCAATGTCAGCGGCGTTGGTGTGCCGCCCGTGCCAAGGTCCGCCCAATCCATCCGGGCGAGTTCAGCTTCTGATTTCTCGCGTGCGAGAACCGTATCCGCCTGAGACACATTGGCCCGGGCCTGAATGACGCGCAATTTATACTCTGCCGGATCGATTTGGATGAGGAGATCACCGCGACTGAACCGTCCGCCTTCGATAAAGCTTGGCGACATGTAGGTAATTCGACCACTCACTTCGGTGACGATGTTGATTTCTGTCCGCGGCTGAACTTCGCCTTGGGCTTTGACGGTCAGCGTTACCGAGCCTGTCTGGGCACGCGTCGTCAGGACGGGCAAAGCCTTGATTGGATCTTCGGTTTCTTCGGGTTCTGGCGCAAATGCGCTCATGGCGACCGTTCCGCCGATGGCCGCCACTAAAACGACAACGGGCAGGACAAAAATGAGCGCCCTTAAAATCCAAAGTTTACGGGGCTTTCGGCGCGATTTCGCTGCCGATTCGTTCCCCTGCGCCAAAGTGTTTTGCGCTCCCAAGCTTTGCATCGTCATCTCCTTTAGCCGGCTGGCACGCCGGTGACAGTGTTTCAATAGCAGCATTATTATTGTTTTTCAATAAGGATTTATTGAAAAACAGCGCGCCACTCGTGTTGTCAGAGCCTTCCCACTTCAGTCCAAATGACCCTGAACCCTGTCGATCATCCTTGCATGATCAAGGTTATTTGCCCATTCAAATGGACCTCAAGAGTAGGAATTCACAACATGAAACGCGTAGTAATCGTTGGTGGCGGCTCGGCTGGATGGATGAGTGCGGCTTATTTGGACGGCGCACTCAATGATCGGGGTCGCAACAAAACCGTTGAGATCACATTGATCGAATCGCCTGATGTTCCCCGCATCTCAGTCGGGGAAGCGACTGTGCCGTCGATCCACCACATCTTAGATGTGGTCGGATTGAACGAAGCCGACTTCATGAAGAGGACGGACGCGACCTTCAAACAATCGATCAAATATGTGAACTGGCTCGAGAATAAAGGTGAAGCCTATCACCACCCATTTAGCCGTTTCACGCCGGGCCCGATTGACAGAACGGGTCAGCGCTGGATGGAAAGTCGCCGTGATATTCCATTCGTCGAAACTGTTTCTGCGCAGGCCGTCCTATCCGACATAAATTTGAGCCCACGCCCGTTAGGGCAGACCCAGTTCGCGGCCCAGCTCAAATATGCCTATCATTTCGATGCGCAGCTCTATGCCGACTATTTGAGCGAAGTCGCGGTTGCGCGCGGGGTCCAGCACGTCCGAGCTAATGTTGTCGGCGCATCAAAAGATGATGACGGCTACCTCGAAAGCGTGGCCCTTGAAGATGGGACAATGGTCGAAGCCGACTTCTTTATCGACTGCACAGGCTTCAAAGCCTTGCTGATGGAAGGGGAGATGGGGGTTGGGTGGGATAGCTACGCGCAGTGGCTACTCTGTGACCGCGCTGTGGTCGCGCAATTCCCTTATGAGGATCACTTCCCAGGTGTTGTCCGTCCCTACACCACCTGTACTGCTATGTCGGCCGGCTGGATCTGGGACACACCGACCCAAACCCGGCGCGCTATCGGCTATGTTCACAGCTCTGACTTCATTTCCGAAGAAGATGCGCGGGCTGAACTGCTCGCTTATCAAGATCCGACTCTAAAAGAGTACGACACGCGGACAATCCATTTCAAAATTGGTCAGAGACAAAAAGTTTGGACCAAAAACTGTATGGCCATCGGCCTGTCGAGTGGTTTCATCGAGCCTCTGGAATCAACGGGCATCTATATGGCGGAACTCGGCATTGCGATGCTGGCCGAACATTTTCCAAAACGCCGCGAAGATATGGCGGCTCACGCTTATCGCGTGAACCGGATTGTTTCTAATCGCTATTATGAGGTGCTGGACTTCATCAATTTGCACTACTGCCTGTCGCGACGAACCGACACGGCCTTTTGGCGCGAGGTCCAAAAACCCGACCGGATCAATGACCGGTTAAAGGCAAAGCTGGAGCATTGGACGCGCAAGGCGCCATCGCGATCAGATTTCGACGATCAATCCTTCTATGGCCATGATTACGGCCAGTCCGTCAAAAACGACCCTGAGATCGATCCAAGAGCGCCTGTCGATGCTGCCGGTTTATGGGATCACACCAGCTATGAAGCGATCCTGTTTGGAATGGACTTCCGTGGACCGGAATTTGCCGAGCTGGGTACTGACCGCCCCAATTCACATCCCGCTAGAGCCGTGATTGAGACCATCCAAGCCGGTGCCAAAGCGCTGCCACCCCACCATATTTGGCTTCATCAGGCGCTAGGGATGACACCGTGGCCGCCTGCTCAGCCCCCAGCGGGATGGGTCGCTCAGCCATCAAAATAGCCGAGTAAGGCCCGAAGACCGGGCGCGGTGAACTCGACGAGTTGCTTCTGCGCGTCTGGGAGTTCGTTCGGAACGCTGACGCCTTTAAGGTCCAGATTTTCACGCGCGGTCCCGCTTTGCTTCCGGTCCGATCCGATCCGGATACGCGCGCGCCAATCGTCCGGAAGCTCGATACCTGCAAAATCGAACAGATCACGGAAGAAGACTTCCGCAGCATCCGCATCGAGATTTTTCACATGCTCTAAAAGATCTTCATACTTCAACATGCGGGCCTGGGTTCCCATCCAGGCGGCCGCATTATGGAGATAGATTTCCTGCATATTTGGAAACCGTTCGTGGATGCCAAAAATCATCATGTTCAGGAAGTCGGGCATGTCGACGGCATTGTGTTTTAGATTTTCAAGTCCGCCTTGAAAATTGTCCGACAGGAAGAACCGGGCGCGCGCAAGAACCCAGTCATAGGGGTCACGGACAAGCACAATGTGCCGCGCTTCTCTGAGCAAGATGGAGGATGTGTCCGCAAACAAGAGATGACCCCAACTCAGTTTAGCTGGGTCAGCAATCAGCGCGTGATGGTGTTGTTTCAGCGTCGGAAACTGAATGAAATCAACATCATACTGCTGTTCCACGGGCACAAACATTCGGACGATATTTTTAAGCAGATGGCTCCCGCTTTTCGGGACACTATTCAAAAACAGGTTGGTCTTGAGGGGCGCCTGCTCAAATTCCAAATTACGCTCGTTCAAATTGTCGGGCTTAGCAATGACGACAGGCGGTTTCATAAATCTCGATCAAAAAAAAAGGCGGGCCGGAGCCCGCCTTCTAACCTTGGCTGGTTGGAACGACTAGCCGAATTTCTTCGACACGTTGAGGAAGGCACGACGACCACGAAGGTCATACTGTGACCCTAGGCCGATAGTGTTGCCCCAAGTTTGTGACAGCGTGCTTGCTGGTGGGTGCTCATCAAAGATGTTGTTGATACCGGCACGGAACGTCCAGCCACCATCCATCTCATACTGAGTGGAGATGCTATGGTACCAAGTCGGCTCAAGAATGAACTTGGTGTAAACCGTTGTACCATCTTGGTTGAGCGTAAAGCCACCGTCCGCACCAATCTGCGTCGAGTAATCTTCGATGTCATCGAAGCGAGTCCGCAGCGTATCCATCTTGCCGATGTAATCGAAGCTGTAGCGGATTTGCCAATTGTCAGTTGCTTGAAGGCTGACGTTACCCAGACCTGTCCATTCAGGTTCGCCGACACCACCGTTCAGGAACTGAGAATTGCCATCGGCCAACAATAGGATTTCATCTTCCAACTGATGTGACCACTGCGTATTCACACTCACAGGACCCCAAGGCGTATCGGTGCGGTAGCGCGCTGTGAAATCAAGACCCTTGTTAGACTGGGTATTGATGTTGATGAACGATGCCCGAACTTCGTCAATCCGGAATGGACCCGTCGCATCAAGTCCGCGATCAAACAGATCACAGAGAGGCTCGTTCGCGATATTCGCAGAGTCGAGACAACCCGTCACGATTTGGCTGGCGCTCAATGTCGAAATCTCATCATTGATCTGAATTTCGAAATAATCGACAGCCAAGCTAAGATCCGCAAACCCTGGGGTTAGAACGAAACCAATTGTTTTGTTGTCAGATGTTTCGGGTTCCAGAACACCAAAACCACCACCCGTGATGATTTGAGCCGCAATCGGAGCCCCTGTGTAATCGTCTGGGATACCCAGAGCCGCACAGTTTTGTCCAACTTGTGGCGTAATCGACCCGTTTGCGACGCCTGTTCCCCAACCGACACAAGGATCGATCGCACTCTGACGTAGAGCTCCAGTTTCATCCGCAAGGAACTGTTCAAACAGTCCTGGCGCACGGAACGAAGTCCCGATCGAACCGCGTAGACGCAGAATATCGCTAACTTTCCAATCCACAGTGGCGCGGTAGTTGAAACCGTCAACAGTCACAGTTTCTCCAGTGACCCGCTCCGACGTAATCTCTGTGAAGCGGCCAGAAACTACGGCTGTCAGATCGTCAAACAAAGTCACATCTTTCAGAAGCGGAATACGCGCCTCAGCATAGATCGCTTTGGTTGACTGTGACCCTTCAGTGATACCCGCATTGGATTCACTGAAACCATTACCGGCCAAGATCGTGTCAGACGGACGGTCATAGATTTCGTCGTCTTGGTAGAACACACCCAAGGCAGCAGACAGCTGACCGGCAGGCAGTTTCAAGACTTCGCCAGAGAGGTAACCTTCAATAGTTGTCTGAGTGTAGTCAGTTTGACCAACGTCAGATGTCAGAAGGAAATCACGTTCCGCGTCGGTCAGTTCACCGGCCAAGAAGCCTGGATCAAACCAACGCACGTCAATACAGGGAATCCCAGCGATACTTGCACCGTCTTCACCTGTAGCACCTGATGTGGTCTGACCTGCACAGGATCCACGCTGGAAGAATTGGCCCGTCGTGGAGTCACTGCGGATAAATTCTTCCCAATACTCACCTGAACTCTTGGAGTGCTGCACGTAAACATCCCAGTCCCAACCTGGAAGAACCATGTTCTCGCTTAACTCACCACGAAGACCACCGACAAGGCGGTAGTAATCAACCGTTGTTTCCTGATCGCCATGATCCGCGATCGCAGTCGGGCTAAACCATGTATTTGTGCCGCCCCAATCTTGGTAGAGGAAGTTTGGATTGACCTGATCGTCACCGAAAACGTCATTGGCGCCGTACTGGTAGGTCCAATATTGTTTTTGTGCGTTTGAGTAAGTCTGACGACGGTTGAACAGCGCTTCACCATAGGCTGTAATATTATCATCCAACTCATACTCACCGTCGAACATCAGTGTGATACGTTCACGTGACGGAATAACAGACTCAGCCCGTTCTAAAGGGGAATATGTATCATACACAGTGTTCGGATTATTGTTCGACACGTCAATGCCAGCCCAAGCCGGCAGACCGTCAATGTGAGACTGATCGTAATCGACTTGGTACCAACCGGCCGGGGCAATAATGCCTGTTCCGTCCAGAGATGTCGGGATACCTGGAACCAGTCCGGCCAAGTTATTGCCACGGTCGAATTGGAAAATCAGGTTGCGTGGGTTTTGCGCGATATTGTCGGCAGCACCGCCCGTTTGATAGACCCAGACGTGACCCCAAGGCGAACCGCCACAGGTTGGAGTACCTGTCCGTGGGTCAATGTTATCGGCGCGCGTCGACAAAGATGCGTCCGTAAATGTGTAATTCTCTGAACAATCAAGGTATTCACGATCTCCGCGAGTCAACTCTTCTTCCTTGATGTAATCACCCGTAATCCGGAAACGACCATGATCGAATGTTTTGCCGTAAGTGGCACTACCGCGGAACACTTCACCGCCGCCATTCTCAGGAATAGACGTGAACAAGTCGATCTCGCCGCCTTCTGATTTGTCAGTGACATAGTTGATGACACCAGCAATCGCATCGGAACCATAAACAGACGAGGCACCATCTTTCAGGATATCAACGCGTTCAATACCAACGAGAGGGATCGAGCCGAGGTCAAAAGAACTCACTGAGCCACGAACCCCAGATGGACCGGCACGACGACCATTGATCAAGTCAAGTGTACGATTGGCAGCCAGACCCCGAAGGCCAACTGTCTCACTCCCCAAACCACCATTCTGCACGAATGCATTCGATGACGCAGAGTTCACCTGTGACGAGCCGGAGGCTGCTGTTGCGGTCTGCAAGAGACCCGCGATGTCGGCGATGCCTTCGATGCGAGCATCGTCAACACTCAGAACATCCATAGAAACGGGGCTACTGAAGGTACTGGCTTTAATCCGCGAACCGGTAACGACAACCTCGTCATCACCTTCGGTTTCATCATTAGGCACGTCCTGAGCAGCTGCGGTTGAGATCGCAACGGCGGTAATGGCGGATGTCTGTAGCAACACCCTCATATAATTTTTCATATTTAAGTTCCCTTGTGAGCGCGGAATCTCCCCAGACTCCACGCATTCCTGTGGCCGTGTTATTCGCCGACCTGTCCGTTCGTCAACCAAGCAGTCACGATCCTGTCATTTCCCAGTGATGTGAAACATAAAAGTCACACCCCTGTGCAAGGCGCATTCTTATTGTGCAGACGATAAGTCTATCGGGGCCTTAGTCGCGGCAATCGTCACGCCTGGCATGACGTGCGAGGAAATCGAAGGTGGCCGGATAGTTTTCAAGTTGCGCAGATAAATTGTCCTGACCACCCCGGCGAAGCGGGTTCCCGCCCGAACCGTGTCCGGCCTTTGGATAAATATAGGCCTCGGTCTCAAGTCCATGCACATCACGCGTCGTCTTAATGGCCCGTGACATCTCACCGGATGGCCAGACCGTGTCCATATCACCGCCAATAACAAGCACAGGCTCATCGATCCGCTCGACGAAAATCCGAGCGGGCTCAACACGGTCCGGATTATCCTTGCGACCGAGAGCATGTGCATCGCTCATCGTATAATCGTCGTCACGCCCCCGCGCCGCGAGCGCTCGGCCTATATCTGTGTAAGGAACAAAATCGAGCGGCTCCCCACGCCAAGAAAAGCCTGACGTCTCTCCCGCATTCGCGCCGGCTCCCCAGCCTTCCCAGACAACGTCACTCGGAACGTTAGCGACAACACTACAGAACCCGCCTCCCGCACTGTCATCTGAAATCAGTGAACTTGCCAGCAGCACATATTCCGCGCCCTTGGACGTGCCCATCAGCTGGACCGATTCTGGATTCACACCATCCAGCTGGCGGGCAGCCATGACGGCACGTTCCAGATAGTCGATGGGTAGATCGGCAAAGGCACGAGGCAAGTCGGGAATGGCAGCGCTATTTCCGAACCAAGCGGGCGAATAATAGGGCAAACCGACAACGGTATATCCTGCCTCGACGAAGGCGGGACTGCCGTAGCGCGCGCCGCCATCGCCGCCTTCCGACCCCCCCAGTACAAACAGAATAGGTTCTGCCGCATCAGCCTCGACCCTCCGCCACACAAAGGCGCCGGGAAACTCTGCACCCAGAGCAAATTCGGTATAGCTCGCCGGATCGGTGCCAATTCCAATTGTCCGAGATGATACAGGCTCTCCAGTCGACGTTAGCAGATCAATCTTAAGACGCCCGGGCTGGACCTGGCTGGGTTCATCCGCATAGCTCATCGACCGGATTGGAAAATAGGGATCAGCGGTAGGCTCATCTTTGGCAAGAGTTACGGACGTATCGATCCGGCCATTCGCATCGGATCGATACAGAGTCGATGATCGCTCCGTCGCCGTGGGCGTATAGGCAGACGCCCTTTCTAAATTCAGCCAATAATCCGTCTCTGGCTCTAAACCTAACACGTCTATGACCGGGGCATCCCGCCAAGTGAATCGCTCGGCAGTCTTGATCTCTGGACCCGGCGGCAGTGCTACACAGGCGACTAAAAGCATCAGAGTCGAGAGAGACAGAGCTTGGGTCATCATTGGTGAAGTCGTCATATGAAATTCAGTAGTTGGAAAGAGACGCTTCCAGCCCTTCTTTCTGTCAATCGACAGCATGTCTCCATGAATAGACAGACGGCTAGATCAGAATGCGCGGTCGCGCAGGCGTATGGCCCCGGCGCGACTCGTTGTCAGCGATTGTCCTTTTGGTAGGTGTAGGGTCAGTCGGCCATTGCCGCCGCTTTCGACTGAGAGGATGGCATCCGTACGGACGATGTGTGACCGATGAACGCGTAAAAATGAGTCAGACGGCAGTTCAGTTTCGAACGTATTTAATGACGTCGTTGACAGGAAGGTCGCGTCTCGCGTCACAACTTCCGTGTAATCCCCAGCGCCTGACAGAAGCAGAATATCTGCCAAGGGCGTGGGCCGAATGGTTTTGCCATCCTTGAGGAAAATCTGCCGCGACTGCGGGACTGCGCTCGGCTCCGCTTTAACTTGTCCTCGCTCAGCTTGCAGGCTCGCCAACCGCAAGCGATAGGTCATCGCATAGGCGAACAGCGCAACGACGGCGTAAAGTGTCATGCCCTGGAATAACTGCCAGGTGAGCGCGATTCCTAATAAGGGCCTGCCGACAATTCCGTCGCTCACCCAACCAGCCTGCAACCCATATCCGATCTGAATACCGATATACCAGAGCAGACCGAATCCGATTCCAAGACCCAGATGCCCCAGACTCTGAATGACAAGCCCAGCATCAATCAAGTAGCGCTCGACAAGTCTAACGACTGGCCAGGAGAGAAGAGCCGCGGGTAGCGTATTGATTAACGCTCGCTGCACTCCGGATGCCAGACCATCGTCACTAAATGCCCAAAAAATAAGTGTGTAGGCAATGAAAAGCGTAGTCCAACCTGTCAGGCCAAGCCATCGGCCCCGGCGCTCCAACACAGCTGACTCAATCATATATGCACCTGGATCATGGGAGCCGAACTCGCCGATACACTCTCAATCATCAACAGGCAGATGGTCACGGCTATTCTGAGCATCTCGCAGTTAGCGCTAGCCCAGTCACATTACCTACTCATCCGCCCGTCGATCAGTGCATCGACCACGCTCGGATCCGCTAACGTGCTCGTGTCGCCAAGATTACCATAATCATTGGCGGCAATCTTGCGCAGGATGCGGCGCATGATTTTGCCAGACCGGGTCTTCGGCAAGCCGGAACTGAACTGGATCAGGTCGGGTGACGCTATTGGTCCGATTTCGGTGCGGACATGTTTGACCAGCTCGGCCTTGAGTGCGTCCGTTTCCTCTGTGCCCGCCGTGGTCGTGACATAGGCGTAAATGCCCTGCCCTTTAATATCGTGCGGATAGCCGACCACCGCGCTCTCCGCGACAGATGGGTGAGATCCCAACGCGCTTTCAACCTCGGCGGTACCCATGCGGTGACCGGAGACATTGATGACATCGTCCACGCGGCCCGTAATCCAATACATGCCGTCTTCGTCACGGCGCGCTCCGTCGCCGGTGAAGTAGCTGCCAGGATAGGTGGAGAAGTAAGTCTGTTCGAACCGCTCATGATCGCCATAAACCGTGCGCATCTGGCCCGGCCAGCTTGTCTTCAGGATCAGATTGCCTTCCGTCGCGCCGCTCAGCGTGTTGCCGTCCGCATCCACCAAGGCAGGCTCCACACCGAACATTGGGAATGTCCCCGCCCCCGGCTTCATCGGTGTCGTGCCGGGCAAAGGCACAATCATCGCCCCGCCCGTTTCCGTCTGCCACCATGTGTCGATAATCGGACAGCGCCCCTCACCGACCGTGTGAAAATACCATTCCCACGCTTCCGGGTTTATCGGCTCACCAACCGTGCCCAGCAGGCGCAACGAACTGCGGGACGTCTTTTGCACTGGGCCGTTGCCTTCGCGCATCAGCGCACGGATCGCCGTCGGAGCTGTGTAAAACAGCGTCACTTGATGGTCGTCACAGACCTGCCAAAAACGCGACGCATCTGGGTAAGTCGGTATGCCCTCAAACATCACCGTCGTCGCCCCGTTCGCAAGCGGACCATAGACGATATAGGTGTGGCCTGTGACCCAGCCGACATCGGCGGAACACCAATAAACATCGTCCTCTTTCAAATCGAATACATAATCATGGGTCATCGCCGCCCAGACGAGATAGCCCCCGCATGTGTGCAGCACGCCTTTGGGCTGCCCGGTCGACCCTGACGTATAGAGGATGAAAAGCGGGTCTTCGGCGCTCATGGGTTCGGGCGAACAGTCACCATAAACTGACGCGACCGCCTCATGCAGCCAGACATCGCGATCCGCATCCCAGCTAACATCCCCGCCCGTGCGACGCACCACTAGCTGCGTGTCCACACTGACGCCCGCTTTCGCAGCAATCTGGCAGGCCGCATCAGCATTGACCTTAAGCGGCACTGTGCGTCCGCCGCGCACGCCTTCGTCGGCCGTGATCAGAATATGGCTGTCGCAATCGACGATCCGCCCTGCCAGCGCCTCTGGCGAGAAGCCGCCAAACACGACGGAATGCACCGCGCCGATCCGGGCGCAGGCGAGCATAGCCACCGCGGCTTCCGGGATCATCGGCATATAAAGCGTAATCCGGTCACCTTTGGTCGCGCCCCGCGCCTTGAGCACATTGGCAAAGCGGCAGACCTCACCGTGCAACTCCCGATACGTCAACTTACGAGAGTTCCCCGGCTCGTCGCCTTCAAACAGGATCGCAACCTTGTCGCCGCGTGTCTCCAGATGCCGATCGAGGCAACTCTCCGTGACGTTTAGAACGCCGTCCTTGTACCACTCAATCTTAACTGGGCTTTCAAACGACCAGTCCCCAACATGGCTCGGTGACGTCATCCAGTGAACGCGCGCGCCTTGATCCCGAAAGAACTCCTCCCGGTCTGTGACGGATCGTTCGTAAAGCGTGCGGTAGTCAGATGGCTTCAGGTTGGACGCTGAGGCAAAATCGGAGGGGATGGGATATTGGCGATCAGTCATTGCAATTGTGTAGCGGGCAGCGTTCGATTTGCAACGCTACCTATAAACATTGGTCAAATTGGTAGCGATCTATTTCCGGTGCACCCGCGTCATCACCTCTTCATAGCCCATGACAAAATTGCTGGAGACACGTTCGGGTTCTCCGATCACTTCGATCCGGTCGAACCGTTTCAGAGCTTCTTTCCACAGAATACGGAGTTGCATTTCGCCCACACGGTTGCCCATGCAACGGTGGATGCCAAAGCCAAATGACATGTGCCGACGGGCCTCATTACGGTCGATCCGATACACATCGGGATCGCCCCAAAACGCCTCATCGCGATTGCCAGAGACATACCACATCACGACGCGGTCACCTTCGCGGATCTTATGGCCTTTAAACTCGACATCGCGCGCCGCCGTGCGGCGCATATGACCGAGCGGGGTTTGAAAACGGATTGTCTCCGCTACCATATTGGGGATCAGGGACGGATCGGCTTTCAGCTTGGCCCATTCAGCCGGATTGCGATCCATCTGCACAACGCCGGCACTGATCGAATTGCGTGTCGTGTCATTGCCGCCGACAATGAGCAGCATGAGGTTGCCGAGAAACTCCAGCGGGTTGCACATCATGTCTTTCGTGTTCGGATTATGCGCTAGCAAGGACACAAAATCCATCTGTGGCGGCTTTTGCGCCCGCTCACCCCAAAGCGTGGCGAAATATTGCAGGCACTCCATCAGTTCGGCCTGACGCGCTTCCGCATCAACGTCTTCAATCCCAGCTCCTTCGGCGGTTGTGGCCACGTCGGACCACTCCGTCAGCTTGTAACGATCAGCCTGAGGAATATCGAACAAGGTCGCGAGCATTCGTGAGGTCAATTCACGCGAGACTGTGTCGACCCAGTTAAACTCGCCGTCCGGTAGATTATCGAGAATGTCGCAGACATGATCACGGATTTGCGGCTCTAGCACGATTAGTTGTGGGCGCTGCACGGCGGGCTGCGCCGCCTTGCGTTGGTCGTCGTGAATGGGGGGATCTTGCGCGATAAACATCGGCGTAATGAAGTCTTCGGGCGCATCGCCAATAACGATATTATCTTGGCTGGAAAAGTCGGCGTGGTTTGTATCCACTGCCATAATGTCTTCATAGGTCGTGATCGACCAGTAGGGACCGTGCATGCTGTCCGGACAATAATGGATGGGGGCTTCCTGACGCAAACGACGGAAATATTCGCCATGCGCATCAGCAGCGAAGAGCGCGGCTTTCGACACATCCAATGTCTCAAGCGGCAATGAATAAGGGTCAGGAATCTTCATCCCGCCTGTGGCCGCCTGTCCCATCACCGTCTCCCCGTGTACTTTTCAGCCTACGGTAAGGCTTTGGCGACACGCGTCAACGCGGGCCTTAGAATGACGCTTATTCAGAAAAAAAGCCGCCCCTGATGGGGCGGCTTGATGATTAAGACTGTGCATCCAGATTTAGGCAACGTCGCCATCACGGCGCTCCAGCAGGCCCGCCCGGAATGCTACTCCGACCAGAACAGCGCCAATGGCCGGTGCAAGGATGAACAACCAGAGCTGGCCCAAACCGGTGAATAAAGCGGGTCCAAAGCTGCGGGCCGGATTAACAGACACGCCCGTCACTTGAATGCCAAGTAGGTGGATCGCCCAGAGCGTCAGGCCAATCGCGAGACCCGCCGTGGCAGCCGGAGCCGTCTTTTGCGTCGCGCCAAGAATGACGATGACAAAGATGAAGGTGGCGACGACCTCGAATGTAAAGGCTGCTGCAAGGCTGTATTCACCCAGATAGCCCGCGCCCCAACCATTCTGGCCTAATCCGTCTGTGGCAAGATCGTATCCGGCCGTGCCGCTAGCGATGAAATAAAGGATTGCTGCACCGATACTCGCGCCAATGAATTGAGCAATCCAGTGCCGAACCATCTCCGCTGCGTCGATACGACCAGAGACATAAATACCAAGCGAAACAGCCGGGTTGATGTGACAGCCCGATATCGGACCAATTCCGTAAGCCATTGCGACGATGGCCAGACCAAAAGCGGCAGCGATACCCGCCTGCCCGACTTCCGCGCCCGCGAGCACAGCCGTGCCGCACCCAATGAGAACAAGCACCGCCGTACCGACGAGTTCCGCGGCGAACATTTTAATTTTCATATGACCCTCCCAAGCCTGTTCCGGGTTGGATAGCCCCGTGAACGTGAACTGGAACTAAATGGTCCTAAGTCGCAATCAAGGACGTAATAAAGTGCGACCCGACGTGTCGCATTGGCGAGGCCGCGCTACAGCTAAAAGGAATATGGAGATCGACATGACTGACAAACCCAAACCTCGCCCAGACGGCGTCGGCACGCTGATCCAGTATGAGCGTGAGGGCAATGTCGCCATTGTCACGCTGAACCGCCCTGAGAAACGCAACGCCGTCTCACCAGAACTCGCCGAAGCACTGGATTGGGTGGTCAAGGATGTTGAGGCTGATGACTATATCTGGGTCGCGATCCTGACCTCATCGAATGACAAGACATTCTGTGCGGGCGCGGATTTGAAAGCGATCAGCGAGGGCAAGGGTCATCTGCTGTCGACCAAGGATGGCGGGTTTGCAGGCTATGCGTCCTCTAAACGTAAAAAGCCTTGGATTGCCGCTGTGAAAGGCTCCGCTCTGGCGGGCGGCATGGAACTCGCGCTGGCCTCTGACATGGTCGTCGCGGATAGCGCTGCGCGCTTCGGTCTGCCTGAAGTAAAACGCTCGCTCGTGGCGGCCGCCGGCGGCGTTCACCGCCTCGCTCGGCGCGTGCCACAAGCCATTGCCATGGAGATGATCGCGACCGGCGATCCGATTGACGCGAAGACGGCTCACCAACACGGCCTCGTCAACCGTATTGTGCCAATCGATCGAGTTCTGGACGAAGCCCGGTCTTTGGCGAAACAGATCGCAGCAAACGCGCCCATTGCAGTCCGCGAGTCTTTGTCGGTCACACGGCAAGCCTTTGACGCGACGGATGCAGAGCTGATGAATGCGGGACTGCAAGCCTTTGGTCGTGTCGCCCAGACAGAGGACATGCGCGAAGGACCCATGGCGTTTCTGCAAAAGCGCGCGCCCGTTTGGAAAGGCAGGTAAATAATCCGGCAGAGCCGGAATTTTCGCCCCTGAATGGGCGAAAATAGCGTCCTGCTACGAGCTTGAGCGAGCAAACATGCACGCCTTGAAATCTAAGCCCACGCCCCCATCTCCCGCCCATGCAAGATATTCAAACTAATGAACTCACCGTCTTCACGGTCGGTGGGACCGATGATGTAATCGCCCCTGTTCGCGGGCGGGCTGTGCGGCTGCCATCTGCGCTGCAAACCGCCCTCGCGGACCGCTATCCCGATCCTGTCGCGCGCCTGCTCGGCGAGGCCATGATTGTCGGCGCCCTCGTCGCTCAATCGCTAAAATTTCAAGGGCGACTGGTGGTGCAATGCCACGGCACGAATGATGGCGCGGTCAGCCTGCTGATGGCCGATTGCACGACAGATGGCCAAATTCGCGGCTATGCCCGCTATGATGAGGCCGCCTTGCAATCCGTCATGTTGGATAATCGCGATCCGGGCGCTGAAACCCTGCTGGGCGGCGGCACTTTCTCTATGACCATTGATCAAGGGCAGGACATGGACCTCTATCAGGGTCTTTCTGCGATTGAAGGCAAGCGCCTGTCTGATTGTGCGGAACATTTCTTTGAACAATCCGACCAAATTCCAACCATGATGCGTCTCGCTGTCGGTCAATCTGTCGGCGACACTGGATCACTTTGGGCAGGTGGCGGCATAATGATCCAACGCGTCGCCGAAGACGGCACACGCGGCGACACATCGGATGTTTTCGACACGTCGAAAGCCCTGATGAGCACGGTTGAGGATGCTGAGTTGGTCGATCCGGAATTACCGATGGAGCGGCTGCTCTATCGTCTGTTTAATGAAGACGGTGTGCGTGTCTTGGACCGTCAGAGTGTCAGTGCGGACTGCCGTTGCTCACGCGAACGATTGGCCAATACGCTTAAGTCATTCGATGCAGCGGCCCGCGCCGAAATGGCCGATGAGGACGGCATGATCCGAGCCCTGTGTGAATTTTGCGACGTGGAACATGTCTTCCCCGTCGATGAGGTCGCACCCGCCTAAGCGCGCCAAAATGACGGTGTCACGACCACGAGGGCTGTGACGATTTCCAATCGACCCACGATCATGGCGCTGAGCAAGACCCATTTCGCGGCATTCGGCAGGTCTTGGTAGGTTCCGCTCGGCCCAATCATCTCGCCGAGTCCGGGGCCTACATTGGCGACAGCACTGCCCGCTCCGGACCATGCCGTCACGGGGTCGAGCCCCATCGCGCTCAGCGCCCCAGCCGTCACGGCAACCGTGATGAAGAACAGGAAGAAATAGCCCAGCACCGAATAAACCACCGTGTCAGGTAGCGGTCGCCCGCCATAGCGCATCGGGGCAATTGAGTGCGGGCGTGGCATGCGGAACAGATAGGCGCGCATCGCCTCCATCGCGACTTGGTAGCGAAAAATCTTGATCGAGCAGGCCGTTGACCCCGCACAGCCACCAATAAACATGAAGAAGAAAAACGCGCCAATCGCCAGCGTACCCCATGTCATATAGTCAGCCGTTGCGTAGCCCGTGCCCGTGATAATGGAGATGGTGTTGAACGCAGATAGACGCAGCGAGTGTAATAGCCCCAACTCGCTATCTTGTGCGCCCGATGCAATCAGACCGACCATTACGAGCAGGCTGAGCATTGTAATCACGAAGATGAAAGCTCGAACCTGCGGGTCGCGTAGAGGGGCACCAAATTGCCCGCGCCGAACCATGAGCATATACATGCCAAAAGGTAATGCACCGAGCAGCATGAAGATCATGCAGACAATATCTGCCCCATCATCCATGAACCCGCCCATCGACGCATCAGATGTCGAATAGCCGCCTGTCGCAATCGTCGTCATGGCGTGGGCATAGGCATCAAAGCCGCTCATCCCCGTCCACATATAAGCCGAAGCGCAAGCGACTGTCAGACCGAGATAGATGAGCGCGATTGTCAGCGCGATTGATTGCGCGCGCGGCAGAATTTTCTCGCCGACGTCGGAGCTTTCTAATCGGAAGAGCTGCATCCCACCGATCCCCAGCATGGGCAGGATCGCCATCGCCGTCACAATAATCCCGATCCCACCGATCCACTGCAGCATGGCCCGCCAGAGCAGAATGCCTTTCGGCATATCGTCTAAGCCTGTCAGAATGGTCGAGCCGGTTGTCGTAATACCAGATGTCGCTTCGAACAGGGCATCCGTCAGCGATAGGCGAACCGGATCGAGAAGGAACGGAAGGGCCGCCAGGACAGCCAGAACGATCCAGGAAAAGACCGTCAAAACGAAGGCCCCGCGCGCGCGAAGATCAGGCTTTGGCGTGTAGGTCGCGGTCGCCAAGGCCCCGCCAACAAGGGTCACAATCACACCGGAAATCGCAAAGGCCTGCCAGGATTGATCGCCGTAGAGCAGATCCACTCCCATCGGGACAAACATCAGCAGCCCCATGGCCGACGCCATGAGCCCGATAACAAAAAAGACGGGACGAAGGTCCGGCATAGGCGGCTTATCGGTCGCGGCGGCGAAGCTGGCAAGACAATAGCCGAAGGAACTGACAACACCATTTCAGACACGAAACCGAAATCCTGCCTATCATGTAGCTATAGTTGCGATTGTACGGGCTGCAGCGTAAGCCCGATGTAAACCTATGTCTCGACACCGGAGCTACGACCATGCGCCTTCGCCTTCTCACGACCTGTCTGCTCGGCGCAGCACTCATGGGCTGTTCCGGCTCATCCAGTGAGGACATATCTCCAGTTAGCGAAAGTGAGCCCAACGACACGGTTTCGGCCTTGCAGAAAGCCGCGTCTGACGCACTCACCCCCAGAGCACAGCGTAAGAGTTACCTGACCTCGGATCCGGGCGAAGGGCGACTGACCCCCGAACGTCTTCATGCCAGCACTGGACTGGACGGAGCGTCTCTGACGCGCGCGCGCATCGCGCCCAGCGGAGAATTCGTCACGGTGCTGCAAGGTCGCGACGATGATCCGCTGCAGCAAGATCTCTGGGCTTACCATATCGAAACAGGCGAAGGCCGCTTGCTGGTCAGCTCGACAGACTTACTCGGCGCGCCCGAAGAACTGTCCGAAGAAGAAAAAAATCGCCGCGAACGCGCGCGCCAATATGCGTCGGGCATTGTCGATTATAGTTGGGTTGGCGACAACCTACTCATGTTTCCGCTCGGCGGCGACATCTTCCTCTATGATCTGACAACGAATGAGGCGCGGCAGGTCACAGCAACGTCGAGTTTTGAAACCGATCCAAAAGTCTCCAAAGACGGGTCCTTAATTGCTTATGTTCGCGACAATGAGTTGTTCGTGAAAGAACTCGCAACCGGACTAGAGCGCCAGCTCACCAACTCGTCCTCAGACACGGTCCGCAACGCCACGGCGTCTTTTGTTGTGCAGGAAGAGCTCGCCCGCTCGACGGGATATTGGTTGTCGCCTGATGCCAGACGCGCCGCTTACACACAGATTGACGAAAGCCCGATTGCGATTGAGACGCGCGCCAATATCGGACCTGATGGCATCACCACCATTGATCAGCGCTACCCGTTTGCTGGGACAGATAATGCCACCGTTAAGCTGGGCGTTGTCAGAGTAACGGGCGGTGCAACGCGCTGGGTCGATCTTGGCGATGATACAGACATCTATCTCACGCGGGTCGCCTGGGCACCCGACAGCCGAGCCCTATATGCGGGCGTGCTGAGCCGGGATCATAAAACGCACACCATCTACCGGGTCGATTTATCGGATTATACGTCCGAGGTTTTTTATCAGGAAACCAGTGAGACTTGGCTCAATATCCGGTCGGGTTTCAAGCCCGTCAAAGACGGCCTACGCATGGTCAGTGAGCGCGACGGACTGCGGCATTATTACGAAATCACTGAAGACGGCGCCCAACAGCTGACACCATCCGACATTATCGTCGACAGCATTCGCTGTACCGCCAGTGATGGCTCAATCTATCTGACGGGCTGGCAGGACAGCCCAGTCTCAAAACATCTGTTCAAAGTCGAGACGATGGAAGTCTTGGCGCATGAGGGCGAAGAGGGCGCGACCGACAAACGGGTCATCGCCACCCAAGTGACGACAAGCGACGGCCAGCACGGCGCATCGTTCAATTCGGATTGCAGCCGCTATCTCGGCACCTACAGCAACGACAATGTGCCGTCACAGGTCAGAGCCTTCGAAGCTGACGGCACACCCTTGACCTGGTTGTCACAGAACGCGCTCGATGCGGATCATCCCTATGCGCCTTATCTGGATGCCCATATCGAGCCAGAATATGGCACGCTGAACGCTGAAGATGGCTCAGAACTCCACTACTCGCTCTATAAGCCGCTGGACCTCAAGCCCGGCGAGCCACGCGCATCAATCACGATCGTTTATGGCGGACCCGGAGTACAGCGCGTGATGAACCGGTGGGAGCGTAAGCACCTCGCCCGGATGCTCGCCCATCATGGCTTCGTCGTCTTCGCGCTCGATGGTCGCGGCAGCACGAACCGGGGCAAAGCTTTTGAGGACGTGCTCTACCGCGCCCTTGGACGCGCCGAAGTCGTGGATCAAAAAGTCGGGGCTGAATGGCTTAAGACCCAAGACTTTATCGATCCGGACAGGATGGGCGTTTATGGCTGGTCCTATGGCGGTTATATGAGCTTGATGATGTTAGCGCAGACGGATCTGTATGCATCAGGAGTCTCGGGCGCACCTGTCACCGACTGGGCGCTTTACGACACGGCTTACACAGAGCGCTATCTTGGTGACCCTCGACCTGACCACCCGAACTATAGTGAAGGCGCTTATGAAAACGGCTCCGTCTTCCCGCATATTGACGGGCTGACAGAACCCGTACTTGTTATCCACGGCATGGCCGACGACAATGTCGTCTTCCGTCATACGGTGAAGTTCATGGATGCGATGCAGAAGGCGGGTCGCCACAATCTGCGCCTGATGACCTACCCGGGTGAAAAGCATGGCTTCCGGGCGGCGACGTCTAAGGTCCACCGTGACCGGCAGATCCTAGAGTTCTTCCTTGAAACCCTGGATCTACCCGCCGCAGAGTAAGGCCTTACTTATTCGGCGCAAAAACAGCGATCTTGTTGCCATCGAGGTCGCGGAAATAGGCCATATAGAAAATATCGGCCCGGACCCCCGGGGCGCCTTCATCCGTGCCGCCGAGGGCTAAGGCCTTGGCGTGAAGACTGTCGACCTTGTCCTTCGTCCCCGCCAGCAAAGAGACCATCATTCCGTTTCCGACCGTTGCTTTCTGGCCATCAAATGGCGTGCAGATAGCGAAGCTTGGTTGGTTTGGCGCGACGCTGAAGCCTGTGAACGTGTCGGACGACCAGCCCGGTTTCGCGCCTAGCTCCCCCAACAGCTCTCCATAAAAGGCCTTGGCCTTGTCCATGTCGTTGGTGCCGACCGTAGTATAAGCAATCATAACGTCTCCTCTTCGAATTGAGCCAGAGTAGCGCACTCACACCCCGCCATCGATAACAGACGTCGTATGGCCTCTATTCGCTGAGCGTTGCTTCCTGATCAGACAGTCGAATGGCCTCATTGATATGGCCGCGTAAGAGCGCCGTTTCGACCGATGTCGGGTCTGCTTTCAGCGATGTTTCAATGTCGTCCTTAGCCGCCACAAACCGCTTTTGCCGTAAGCGGGCATCGGCGCGGTAACGCAACGCTTCGGCGTGGCTTGGATTTTGGAAAATCACGAGACTCAATTCCGCTTCGGCTTCTTCAAATTCTCCCTGCATGACATCGGCACGCGCGCGGGCAATGCGCAGATCGGCAAACTCATCATCATATTCGAGTCCCGCCGTGGCGGATGCATGGGCCTTTTCTGGCTTTGCGGCGGCTAGCCAAAAATTGGCCGCTTCCGAGCGGAAATTGCGCCGCATCTCTTTAGAACCGCCATCCGAGCCAGAGGCCAGTTGGTCGAGCCGGTTGGCGGCTTCTGCCTCATGACCCACAGCAAATAGCGCCATCGCCTCACAATGGCGCGCCCGGCGACCGCCGCCTTGATCGTTCCAGATCATCGCCTCTTCCAGCGCCAATTCCTGATCGACAGCAATTCGTTCCAAACAGGCCTTATGTTTCGCGTCGAGCGCTTCCGTCATATCTGCAGCATGTGTGGGCAAAGCCAAGGCTAAGCTTGCCAGAAGCGTCGCTGCGGCGGAAAGAAGAGTTTGGGAAAATCGCGTCATGTTGAGCGCGTTATAGAGGCTGGGGGATCATCGCGACAATGCGTCCGCGCGTTACATTGCAGTTACCTCTGACCTCTGGACCCGCTGTGACGCTATCTGGCGCGCATGTGCTGTTGATCGGCTATGGCTATGTCGCTCAGGCGATGGCGCCCGTATTGCAGCGCGCTGGTGCGACGGTCCAACATACGTCACGAGCTAATGGCGACCTGCCCTTTGGGTCCGCAGCGATGCGAGACACATTTGAACACGCAGACATCGTTCTCACCTCAGTTCCACCGAGCCGGGACGGATCAGACGCCGCTTTAAGCGCGTTGAGAGGCACAAAGAGCCATGCAAAATGGATCGGCTATTTATCCGCGACGTCCATCTATGGGGACCGGTCCGGACAATGGGCCTTTGAAGGGGAAGCGCCGACGCCGGGATTAGAGCGTGGATACCGCCGCGCGAACGCTGAGTTGGCGTGGCTGGAGACCTCTCCCCAAACGCACATCTTCCGTCTTGCAGGCATCTATGGTCCAGGTCGTGCGCCTTTTACAAAGATCATCGACGGCAGCGCCCGGGTCATTGATGCGCCCGGACATGTGGTCAATCGCATCCATATTGACGATATCGTCTCAGCCCTAATCGCGTCGATAGCCCGGCCAAGTCCGCAGGATATCTATAATGTTGCCGATGGCCATCCGGCTCCACCCGGGGATGTTCTGCGTTTCGCGGCAGACCTTATCGGGCGCGATGTCCCGCCTATTGTCCGCCTTAATGATCCATCCGTCTCGCCAATGGCGCGGAGCTTCTACGCTGAGTCTAAGAAAGTGGACATTTCACATATAAAAACGCGGCTCGGGTGGGAGCCGCGTTTCAAAACCTATCAGGACGGCTTGAGGGCCGTTTTGAAGTCTATGGATGAGACTTAAGGTGTGGGTTGGACATCCATGGCCAATTCAGCCGTTTCAGTAATCTCCAACACATCATCGCTATCGTCTAGGAAAACAGCTGGAAGATCGTCGCCCAGTTCTGTTTCAAGCGTGTAATCGAGACCCTGCATGCAGTTTTCGAAATCCGGATTAAGCGATCCGATCACGTTAGTTTCGTCAAACACCCAATAGCCGTTCGTGCGAGTTTCACAGGCACGCCATTCCGTCATGGACGCTTCACCATTGAGCCGAATGAACAACACATCATCGACGGTCACAATATCATAGGATTTGTTGGCAGAGATTTTGACAGTATCAAGGATATCGCCCGATTGTTTTGCCGTTGTGGTGGTTTTTGTCACCATGGAGGAGCCCATAACTGTGGGGTTCTCAACTTCAACAATTGTCTCAGCCATCAGCGTGATCGGTGCGGTCTCAACAATAGTCACGTCGCTTTCAAGCTCGGCGGCGGCCATCTTCATGTCCGTTTTCACAGTTTTGGTCTCTGTCACTGTTTCAGCCAGTAAGACTGTGTCAGACGTCTCTTTGACGTCATATTTAAGCATGGCGAGCATGGCGTCGCTCAGCTGGGTTTCCAGCGTATAATCCATAGCGCGCATGCAGCTTTCAAATTTCGGGTTGAGCGATCCGGTCATGTTTATGTCGTTATAAACCCAATAGCCTTTGGACTGCACTTCACAGGCACGCCAATCCTTCAGAGATCCCTCACCATTCAGCTGAATGAACGACGTGCTATCGACCGTCACAACATCGTAGGATTCAGTCGCAGAGAGGTTGACTGTCTCGACGATTTCAACTGTCTTCTGAGTTGAGGTTGTGGTCGTTGTCCCACCCTCAATGCTGGCCGTTTTGACCTCGACAACTTCTTCTGTTTCGACAGATGCAAATTGCGTGTCAGTGTCCGGTGCGCCGCGCAGGACCCTGCGAACAGGATATGTGGCGACACCCGCGACGGCTTTAGTACCGCTCCAGGCACCGTTTGCTGCTGACCCTACGATGGAACAGCCAGACAGGCTCGTCCCTGCGAGGGCGACAATAACGAGGGCTTTGATCGATGCGTTTGCCATGACGGCCTCCAAGAACTCACGACTGGCTCAGATAAAATGACTGAGCTTCCCACATCACCATTCAAGTTACGTGCCAGTGTCTTTGCGTATGTCTCGGTGAGGCCAGGAATTACTAGGGCGCGCTGAAGCGACCCTTCGCCTTGACAGTTCGGCGCGCAAATCGCACCGGGGCTCATGGCTAAGAATAAGAAAAAGTCGGACTCTACGGAGACGAAGACATCCAACGGAGCCCGCGCTCACGCACCCGACAGAGCTGCGCGTCTGGAGACTCTCTTCAACGTCGCTGGCCGTTATGGTGAGCTTAGCTTTGAAAACTATGCCCGAATTCGGAGTTTGGCAGAGACTTTGCGCGATGAATTATGCGCGTGGCTGAGCGATCGCCGTGATTGCGTCTATCTGGTTCCGCCCGAAGGCCGGTTTTCCGCTGAAAACTATCAGTCGGCCGCCTTTTCTGTCGCCGGGAAAGGCTATCTGCCGCTCAAACCGATCAGCTTCGGCCTTGCCGTACGCGTGTCTGAGGACAAGGATTTCATGCGGCTGAAAGTGACCTGTCGCAAAGAAGGCGATTCCATGTTCGTCCGCTTAGAGGACGGAGCCGAGATTCGCGTTCCCCAACCCGTCACTGAAAACGCGCTGCTACCGCTTTTCGAAGCGATTTATCGGCATGTGACCGACTTCTTCCAAGACCGGATCGATGATTATGACAATGGCCGCTACGGGACGCAGGAAATTGGTTTTGATATCCAGCGGATGACAACTTGATCGATCCTTTAAATAATACATGGATCATACGCTGCTAAAGCCTGTCTAGCCGCTTCCCCTTACTGACCTCAAACGCTAGAGCGTGTCCTTTGTAGCGGGTTCGCCCGCGTCATTACGGACCCCGCATGGCCGCTTCCGCCGCAGCAGACGCCGCGCATTACGCAGCATTCAGCTTGCCAATCAAGATCGCCCTCATCGGCGTTTTGGGGATTGGCGCACAATGGCTAGCCTGGCGCTTGCAACGTCCTGCCATCGTTCTGATGGCTGTCGCCGGATTGATCTTCGGACCGCTTCTCGGGGCCTTGTTGCAACTCGACCTTCCAGAAGTCCTGCGCACTATAATCACGCCTTTCAGGCTCGATCCCGTCAATGATTTCGGCGATCTTTATAGGCCGCTCGTCGGGCTATCGGTTGCCATTATTCTATTCGAAGGCGGGTTGAACCTGCGTTTCCGAGACTTGGGCGATGCCCGCAATGCTGTGATGCGGATGGTCTTCCTCGGCGGACCGATTGCTTGGGTTTTAGGGGCTGCAGCGGCCTATTATATCGTCGGCCTACCGCTTCTGATCGCGATTATGGTGGGCGGTCTGTTCGTCGTGACCGGCCCGACCGTGATCATGCCCCTGTTACGGCAAGCCCATCTCAAACAAAGACCCGCCAATGTCCTGAAATGGGAAGGCATCGTCAATGACCCGGTCGGGGCATTGTTTGCCGTGATTGGCTATGAAATCATCGTCTTTCAACTGACCGGCGTCAGTGCAGCCGCGATCTTCGGGCGGTTAGCCTTTGCTGCCATCTTCGGGCTCGTGGTTGGCATTGCATCAGCTTATGGACTCGCTTGGTCTTTCCGGCGCGGCCATATTCCAGAATATCTCAAAGCCCCTGTCGTGCTGGCTTGGGTCCTAGCCGTCTATGTTTTGTCCAACAAACTGGCGGATGAAACCGGGCTGCTGACCGTGACTGCCATGGGCATGACAATGGCGAATTTGAAGTTCGCGGCGCAAGTCGAAATGCGACGATTCAAGGAAACGATTACCATCATCCTCGTCTCGGGCGTGTTCGTCATTCTAACCGCAACCCTGACGCCCGCCGTCCTCAAAGCCTTCTTATTGGAATGGCGCGTCTGGGCCTTCGTCGCCGCGATGATGATCCTTGTCCGCCCGATCGCCGTTATGTTGTCGACTTTGTGGTCCGGTCTAGATTGGCGCGAAAGCCTGCTGGTGGCCTTGATTGCCCCGCGCGGGATTGTTGCCGTTGCCGTTGCCGGTCTCTTCGCTGCCGAATTGCAGGCGCTTGGACTGGATCAGGGTGCGCTATTTGTGCCCCTTGCCTTTGCCCTCGTCGGCGTAACCGTCATCTTTGCCGGCTTCTTTATCGGGCCCTTGGCCAAAGCGTTGGGACAGAGTGCCGGCGGTGGTGATGGGGTGCTGATTGTCGGCGCGAACCCTTGGTCACTGGGCCTCGCCAAAGCGCTGCGCGACATGAATATCGGAGTATTGATTGCTGACACGAACTGGCGTCGCCTGCGGGCCGCACGTTTGGACGGACATAATACATTTTTCGGTGAAGTCCTGTCTGAGAACGCTGATTACTCGCTCGATCATTCGCAGTTTAATCACCTGATCGCGGCCACACCCAATGACGCTTACAACGCGCTCGTCAGTGTCGAATTTGCCCCAGAACTCGGGCGTCACCGTGTATTCCAAGTCACCAATAATGACGGCAATGGCGATGCAGAGGATGCTGGCATTGCCTATACGTCGCGCGGACGCACACTGACCTCGCGCGGGCGATCATTCGATGCCCTGACCCGTGATTGGTGGTCGGGCTGGCGCTTCCGCGTCACCAAATTATCGGACGAATATACGCTTGAAGACCTCTATCGTGACCGGGGTGACAATCTCGATCTCATCGTGGCGAAAAAAGCTGAGGGTGGGCTTGAGTTCATCCAACCCGGACAGGAAGATCGCGCCCGAGGGGCTACCGTCCTGTCTTTCTGTGCCGCCACCGACCAAGATGTCACACGCGGTGAAGGCGCGAAACGGGCCGGCGGAAGCACGCTCGCCGGACCAACAGCAAAGCTGCCAAGCTGAACAAACTTAAGCGGACCTTAACCGTGATCGGAGCAATATAGAGGCTCGTTCACGCAAGGCCCGTTATGCGCGTCGCGCTTCCTAAAGTCCCAGCTTGGCTCACCCGCACCACACGCACTCTGCTGCTGAGCGCCGGCACGGCTGGCTACTTGATCGGGATGGCTGTCTTGGGCACATTTGCCTACATCAGCGCGGACCTTCCTGATCCATCCCGCCTATGGGAACAGACACGGCCGCCGTCTATTCAAATTGTTGATCGGCAAGGCCGTGATCTTGCTGTGCGCGGCGCACATGCCTTAGCGCCCATGCCCATTGAGTCTCTGCCCGCCCATGTCCGGCAGGCCGTTCTCGCGACCGAAGACCGTCGTTTCTATGCGCATTCCGGTGTTGATCCCTATGGTCTAGCTCGGGCGACGCTCGCCAATCTGCGCGCGGGACGCGTGGTCGAAGGTGGATCGACGCTGACACAACAGCTGACGAAAAACGTCTTTCTGACACCTGAGCAGACCCTGACCCGCAAGGCTCAGGAAATGATTATCGCCGTGTGGTTGGAACGCCGGTTCACCAAGAACGAACTGCTGCGTCTTTATTTGTCCCGCGTTTATTTCGGTGGCGGCGCATGGGGTTTAGAAGCCGCTAGCGAAACCTATTTCGGACGCGCCCCCGATCAACTTTCGCTTTCGGAAGCGGCGCTGCTGGCCGGATTGCTCAAGGCCCCTTCCGCCCTCAACCCGACGCATAACCCCGCGCGCGCCGCAGACCGTATGCACACGGTCTTGCGCAGCATGGATCGTCAGCATCTACTGGACGACGGCGTATTGTCGGCGGCTCTGGCAACGCCGGTTGTGGTGCTACCTCCCCGACGTAGCGATACATCAGATTACTTTATCGACTGGATCTGGCCCGAAGTCGAAGCCCGCGTCGGCGTTCCGAACCGGGATCTCGTCATTCAAGTGACGTTGGACAAAGCTCTACAGCGTGCCGCGCAGACCGCTGTGTCGAGCCATCTCGACCCAGACCTCGGCGCGACGCAGGGCGCGCTGGTAATGCTAGGGGATCGCGGCGAAGTGCTTACCATGGTCGGGGGCGCGAACTATCGGGACAGTCAGTTCAACCGCGCGGTCCAATCCAAACGTCAACCGGGCAGCAGCTTCAAACCCATCGTCTATTTAAGCGCCTTAAGGGCCGGGCTTCGGCCTTGGACAGTGAGGATGGACGCGCCCATTTCCATCGATGGCTGGCAACCACGGAATTTCAAAAAGGAATTCGCCGGAGCGATAACGCTGGAGGATGCCCTCGCGCGGTCGATCAATACCGTATCTGTTCGGATCGCCGAAGAAGTCGGGCGTGAGCAGATCGTAGCCACGGCAGCAGAGCTGGGTCTAGACGGGCTACAACCCTTTGCCTCACTCGCATTAGGCGCGCAGGGCGTTTCTGTCATCGACATGGCGGAGGCTTATTTGCCGTTCGCGACTGCGGGCGACGCGTCTAGCGGCTATGGTCTATTGTCGATTTCGACCGGGGAAGGTGTGCCGCTATACGACCGTCTGTCACCCGAACCGACCCGCGTGCTGAACCCTGAAGAAATTCGCTATATGAACCGGATGCTGGTGCGGACCGTTCAGGCGGGAACCGGGCGGCGCGCCCAAGTCAATGGCCGCAGCGTGGCGGGTAAAACAGGCACCACCAATGATAATCGCGATGCTTGGTTCGTGGGATATGCGCCGGGTCTCAGTCTCGCCGTTTGGGTCGGTGACGATGACAATGCGCCGATGAAACGGATTACTGGCGGCAAGCTGCCTGCCGACATTTTCTCGGATGTTATGGGCGCAGCTTTGGGAACTCGGCCGATGGCTGAACTGCCGCAAATTGCCAAACCGGACAACATCTTGCAGCAATCATCGTTCAATGCCCTACTCGACCGGTGGGAAAACGCGGCTAGCGAGTCCGGCTCTGCATCGCCGAACCTGCCCTAGTTAGGACCTAAGTCAGCGTCTAGCGCAGAGAAATGTCGTTCGGACAGTTCTGGTTATAGATCTCCACCGCCTCTGGCATCCAAGTCTCAAAATCATTGATGCGTGTCTCAGGGCTGGGGTGTGTGCTTTGAAATTCTGGTGGTGTTGCGCCGCCTGCAGCCGCCATACGTTCCCAAAGACGCGGAGCTTCACGCGGATCGTAACAGGCCCGCGCCATGAGGATCAGACCAATATAGTCAGCTTCGGATTCGTGCGCACGAGAGAAAGGTAATGCGTAGCCATATTGGCTGATCCCGCCAAAAACGCCCATTACCGTGCGCTGCGCCGTCTGATCCATACCGCCCGCGCCCAAGGCCACTCCGGTCCCGACAATGCGCTGCATATTCTGCTGCGCCATACGTTCAGCACCGTGGTGGGCCAAAGCATGGCCAACTTCATGTCCCATGACGACCGCCAAGCCATCCTCTGTCTGAGCCACAGGGATCAAGCCCGTATAAACAGCGGTATAGCCGCCCGGCAAAGCAAAGGCATTCACTTGCGGACTGTCGATAACATTGAACGCCCATTCAAAGCCCGGATCTTCGGGCGCAGCCCCGCGGGCAATTCGAGCCCCAATTTCGCGGACAACGTCGACAACCGGCTCATTGGTCACAACTTGAGAGTCCGCCAAAATCTGTCGGTAGCTTTGCAGGCCGAGCTGCATTTCCTGTGCGGGTTCCATGGTCCGCAACTGTTGCCGACCTGTGAACGGGACTTCTTCCTGATTCACGAAGTAATAGATCGCTGCGCCGACTGCGAAGAGTAGCATGATCTGCCAACGAAACCCGCCGCCGCGTCTACTAACTCGGCGACCGCCAAAATTAGAACGTCCCTGCGATGCGCGCCGATAGACCATAGAAAAACCTCCGAAACAGACGTGTCGTTCTTAAACTACGCAGGACTCGCCAAGAGTTTCCACGAAAATCCAAAAAACCCTCGCCTGAAGTAAGAAAGGCCGCAGCGACACTGTCGCCACGGCCCCAACATGAATGTCGCTAGACTTATAGTTTGGCGTTCTGACGCGCGAGTAAATCGCGGATTTCGGCCAGCAATACTTCATTAGCAGGCGGCGCAGACGGCGCAGCTTCCTCTTTCTTCTTAGCTTTGTTCATCGACTTGATGATGAGGAACATGACGAAAGCAACGATGATGAAAGAGATCAATGACGTCAGGAACTGACCCCAATTGATGATCCATCCAGCGTCAACCACCGTGCCATCAGCGCCCGTGACGGGTTCGCGCAGAACCATCTTCCATTCGGACAAATCAATCCCGCCCATGATGGGTTGGATCGCTGGCATGAAGACTCCGTCGATAAAGTCTTTCACCACAGTGGCGAAAGCCGAGCCCATGACAAAGCCAACCGCCATGTCGATCAAATTGCCTTTCATGGCAAAATCTTTGAATTCTGAAATCATTCCCATCTGATTATCCCCGTCTTGTCGCACCGACATGGCGCGAACCTTAACACGACAATAGTCTGCCTTGGCCTGAATGGAAGATTAATGTGGGATATAGATGGCGGCATATTAGCCGCTCAACCTCACGAAACGCGTACGATCAGTTGGAAAAGTCGATCTTTTCGCGCAAATCCTTACCTGTTCGGAAGAACGGCACATGCTTTTCCGGGACAGCGACTGGCTCACCCGTGCGAGGATTGCGTCCGGGACGCGCTTTACGATGACGCACAGAAAAGGCGCCGAAGCCGCGCAGTTCAACCCGCGCGCCGCGTTCCAAAGTCTGCGTGATCGATTCGAGCACGACGGCGACCACGCGTTCCATATCCCGACGGGTCAGGTGTGGGTTTTCTTCGTGGAGTTTATCGATCAACTCAGAGCGCAGCATAGAGTGTGTAAACAGCCTCAAGGCGCGGCCCGTCAAGAACTATCCGTCATCGGACATAAAAAAACCCTCGTCCGGACAGTCCGGACGAGGGCAATTCGATAAATCGGGACATTCGACCCGATAGAAAGCTTAGTTCTGATCTTTCAGAGCTGCGCCCAAGATATCGCCAAGCGATGCACCTGAGTCGGATGAGCCATATTGTGCAACGGCTTCCTTCTCTTGGCTGATTTCCAGCGCTTTGATTGACATCTGATACTGGCGTGTCTTGCGATCCACGCGTGTAATCATGGCGTCGACCTTATCACCGACAGCGAAACGCTCTGGGCGCTGCTCTGTACGGTCACGGGACAGATCACCCTTACGGATGAAGGCTGCGACTTCTGTGTCATCTTCGCCGAAGGTCACATCCAGTCCAGCAGGCTGAACGTTTGTGACTGTACAGGTGACGATGTTACCTTTGCCGAAGCTCTTCGCACCAGCAGGCATTGTGTCTTTCTGCAGCTGCTTGATACCGAGGGAGATACGTTCTTTCTCAACATCGACTTCGAGGATCTTGGCCTCAACCATTTGACCTTTTTGGTAGTCTTTCAGGGCTTCTTCGCCAGACTTGTCCCAAGACAGGTCTGAGAGGTGAGCCATGCCGTCAATGTCGTCTTCCAGACCAATGAACAGTCCAAATTCGGTGACAGATTTGACTTCGCCAGAGATGGTCGAACCAATTGGGAAGCGATCGGTGAAGCTATCCCATGGGTTCGCCTGAACCTGCTTGAGGCCAAGCGAGATACGACGCTTCTCTTCATCGACATCCAGAACTTCGACTTCGACTTCTTGTGATGTCGAGACGATTTTGCCCGGATGGACGTTCTTCTTAGTCCAAGACATTTCGGACACGTGGACAAGACCTTCGACGCCTTCTTCCAGCTCAATGAACGCACCGTAATCGGCGATGTTCGTGACGCGGCCTGTGTGGCGTGTGCCCGGGATGTATTTGGCGGCTGCCGCATTCCACGGATCGTCCTGCAGCTGCTTCATGCCGAGGCTGATGCGCTGAGTTTCCGGGTTGATGCGGATGACTTTCACCTGAACCGTATCGCCGACATTCAGCACTTGGCTTGGGTGAGAGACGCGACGCCAGCTCATGTCAGTGACATGCAGCAGGCCGTCGATGCCGCCGAGATCCACGAACGCACCGTAATCGGTGATATTCTTGACCACGCCTTCGCGGACTTCGCCTTCTTGCAGTTGAGCAACAAGCTCTGCACGCTGTTCTGCACGGCTCTCTTCGAGGATCGCACGACGTGAGACCACGATGTTGCCACGTGAGCGGTCCATCTTAAGGATCATGAAGGGCTGCTCTGAATTCATCAGAGGGCCAATGTCGCGTACCGGACGAATGTCCACTTGGCTGCCAGGTAAGAACGCGTTGATGCCGCCAAGGTCGACTGTGAAGCCACCTTTGACGCGGCCAACAATGACGCCTTTGACTTGCTCTTCGCCTTCGTAGAACTTGGCCATCTTGACCCAGCTCTCTTCGCGGCGGGCCTTGTCGCGAGACAGGACAGCTTGACCGAGTGCGTTTTCGATGCGTTCCAGAAAGACTTCGACCGTGTCGCCGACTTTCAGCTTATTATCAGATCCGGGTTCGTAAAATTCGCGCAGTTCGACACGACCTTCGGTCTTCAGACCAACGTCGACAATTGCGACGTCTTTTTCAATGGCGGTGACGATGCCTTCGACAACTTTGCCTTCGCGCATTGGCGAGGCTTCGACGGCGGCTTCGAACATAGCGGCGAAGTCGTCAGTCGTCGGGGTGAGGGTTTCCTCAATGATGGACATGTTTGGGGTTTCCAGAATGTGTCATGCCAACAGATCTCATGACCTGCGGACTACCCCACGGGATTGCGGGGATGATTGATACGCACGAAATTTCTAGGGTTTGGACCTTGGAAAAGTCCGCTCAACCTTGAGCCTTCGCGTTCAGCACAGCATCGATCAAAATGATCGCTGAGCTAACGGCGGCGTCTATAGAGAGATGCGTCGTATCCAGCAAGTGCGCATCCACAGCGGGTTTAAGCGGCGCGACGGCCCGGTTCATGTCACGGTGATCGCGTTCGCGAAGATCGGATAAGACCGACTCTAACGTGACGTCCTCCCCATAACCGCGCAATTCCTTATAGCGCCGTTCGGCCCGAACCTCTTGGTCAGCATCGACGAAAAGCTTCACATCCGCATCAGGGCAAATCACTGTGCCAATGTCGCGCCCATCCAGCACGGCGCCCTTGGCCGCGAAATCTCGCTGAAACGCTAGAAGTGCGGCGCGGACCGGCGGGTGAACGCTGACCTTTGATGCCGCGGACCCCATACCGCCGCTTTTTAAAAATGGGTCATCAAGCGTTGAGGCGTCGATTGACGATGCGATTTTTGCCGCAGTCTCAGCGTCGTCGACCGAGCCACCCGCGGCCAGCACGTCGCGCGCCACGGCCCGATAGAGCTTCCCCGTATCCAAATGCGCGACGCCGTAATGCGTTGCTAATCGTTTGGAGAGCGTGCCCTTACCCGACGAAAATGTCCCGTCGACAGCAATGGTCAATGGCGTTTTGGTCATAGCGGTCTTCGTCATAGGGGCCTCTAAGAAAGGCTCGGCCCGCTATCAAGGACCAACCGCAAGACTATCTGGATCACGCGGGTCGGCTGCGCCGACAAACCAATCGCCATCTCGTCCGACCGAGTTGACAAGACCCAGCGTCGTGCGGGCTATGGTTCCCTCGCCGTCTTTCGGGAAAATGTGACCCATGGTTTCCAGAATGGTCAGCGTGTCGGGGCTAATTCCCGGTTCAATGATCACCAAATCGGGTAACCATTGATGATGGATACGCGGCGCGTGGAGGCTTTGTGCGACATTCATGTCCCATTCGACCACATTGAGCACGGCTTGCATAACGGACGTAATGATTGTCGACCCGCCCGGCGATCCGGTCGCAAGAACAGGGGATCCATCTTTCAAGACGATGGTCGGTGTCATGGATGAGAGCGGTCGTTTGCGCGGCTCAATTTCATTCGCCTCGCCCCCGATCAAACCATAGCCATTTGGACTGCCGGGCTTTGACGAAAAATCGTCCATTTCATTATTAAGCAGAAAGCCCGCCCCATCGACGGAATAGCCAGATCCATAAGAAAAATTCAGCGTGTATGTAACCGATACAGCGCGTCCATCTTTATCGATAACGGAGTAATGGGTTGTATCCATGCTCTCGGCAGGGAGTTCAGATCCAGGCCGAATATCTATCGATCGGCTAGCAGCCGTCGGGTCGATCGTCTCCCGTAGAGCGTCCGCATAATCCCGCGCGGTCAGATGCGCCACAGGCACATCCGCAAAATCAGGATCGCCTAGATAGACACTTCGGTCGGCATAGGCGCGCCGCATCGCTTCGATCAATTTGTGCAAATAAGCCGCCGAATTATGCCCGTCCGCAGACAGGTCATAGCCTTCGAGAATGTTCATCATCTGCACCATGTGAACACCGCCTGACGATGGCGGTGGCATGGCGGTGACTGTGTAACCACGATAGCTCCCCACAATAGGTTCGCGTTCAATGACTTGGTAGTTGGCTAAGTCCTCATGCGTGATGAGCCCATTTCCTTGGGCCATTTCAGCCACAATCAAATCCGCCGTCTCACCGGCATAAAAACCCTCACGCCCATCTTTGACGATGCGACGCAAGGTTTCAGCCAGATCGGCCTGCACCATTTTATCGCCAAATTGATAACCGCCGAAATAGTCGAGCGAACTCTCATCCGCTTTCAAACTGCCAGCACTCGCCAATGATAAAGCAAAACTTGGGGTCACATCGAACCCACGTTCCGCCAATCGGATCGCCGGACCCATGACTTGACGCCGGGTCATCGTACCGTAGCTATCCAGCGCGTGGAGCAGTCCGGCCACAGAGCCCGGCACACCCGCTGAGGCGCGGGAGAATTGGGCTTTGTCATTATCGACCTCACCATCCGCACCCAGATACATGTCGCGGGTCGCGGCAGCGGGCGCCATTTCGCGAAAATCAATGGCCGTTACCTCACCCTCTGGCTGAGCCAGCATCATGAAGCCGCCACCCCCAAGATTCCCGGCTTGAGGGTGTGTGACCGCTAGCGCAAACCCAACGGCTACGGCCGCATCGACCGCATTCCCCCCACGACGCAGAATGTCAGATCCAACTTGAGCCGCCACCGATTCCTGTGTGCTGACCATACCGTCGCGAGATAATTCGGGCTGGTGGATCGTTCCAGCTTGATAGATCGCGCGCGCCGCCGGATTGGCATCAGCTGCGAAACTGGTCGTCGGAATGAGCAGGCAAGCCGCTAAGAAAAAGTGTTTCATAGCGTACTGTAACCGCATTCCCGCTAAACCGAATAGAAATTCAAAAGACAACGATGTCAAAACATGATATAGGATTGCGCGATAGGAGGTATGCGATGATCAGGCTGACACGAAGAACTATGTTGGCGGCCTCTGCGGCCACAACTGTCCTAGGCGGGTGTGGCTCCATTCCCTCCAAACACCACGACCAAAGAGCGATAGGTTTGAATGCAATTGCTCAATCGCGTGGCCTTCGCTTTGGCACCGCAATTAACTCTAATGCGCTGACAGACCCGGCTTATCTCGACATCATCAAACGTGATTGCGGTGTTCTTGTCGCGGAGAACGAACATAAAATCTATGTCGTGCAGGGTACAGAGGGTCCCATGCAATGGGATCGCCCGGACGCGATTGTCGATTTTGCCAACCAGAATAATATGGCTATGCGCGGCCATGTCCTGCTGTGGAATCGTGACGATTTTCTACCGGGCTGGATGCCGGATGCAGGTTTCGATCAAGCCAGTATGGCGGCCTATCTCGATCGCTACTTTACCGACATGGCAATGCGATACCGGGGCCGGATAGACAGTTGGGATGTTGTCAACGAAACCATCGATCCGGGAACTGGGCTGCCGCGCGACACGCTTTTTACGCAAACATTTGGCCCCGATGTCATCGATTGGGCCTTCCGCAAAGCACGGTCACTGATGCCGGACACCCAGCTTGTTTATAACGACTACATGATTTGGGAGCCGTGGAATGAAAAGCACCGCATGGGCATATTGAAATTACTCGAAGGCTTCCGCGCCCGCGACGTCCCGATTGATGCGTTCGGCATTCAGAGCCATCTCGGCACAGGCGATGGGGACGTGATGGAGGCTTATCCGGACCCTCAGCGGCGAGAATGGCGTGACTTTGTCGACGAAATTGTCGGCATGGATTACGAGTTAATTCTGTCGGAGTTTGACGTTAACGACACACGCATCACGGCTGACATTGCCAAACGAGATGCCCAAGTCGCCGCCTATGGCGGCGCATTTCTGGACATGATGCTGGACTATAAAGAGGTCGGCGACGTGCTCGCTTGGGGTATGGCCGACCATTATTCCTGGCTACAGACGTGGTGGCCGCGAAAGGACGGAATGCGCAAGCGGGCAACGCTTTACGATGAAGATCTAAATCCGAAACCGCTCTATGACGCCGTTGCCAACAGCCTTCGCAATGCGCCTGTCCGCCCGGTGCGATCCCCGTCAGCTCTCTGACCCATCAGCCTTCTGAGATGGATTCTGCCAGCATGAGCATATCGGCGATGGCCTGCTGATAGTCGCCGTCTTTGGCCCAGAATTCCAAGCCAATCGGGCGGTTATAACCACCTGCGCGCACTTCTCTGATGACATTGGCATAGTTCACATCGCCCGTGCCGGGCTGTTGGCGGTCTGGTGCATCGGCGATCTGAACATAACAAATGGCGTCAGCGCCTTTGCGCAGATTGCCGATCAACTCACCCTCGGCGCGCTGCATATGGAATAGGTCCCAGTTCAGCTTGATGAAAGGGGATCCGACCGTGCGGACAATCTCGACTGCATCTGCTGAACCATAGATGAAATGACCGGGATGATCATACGGATTGAACGGTTCAATCGCGGCGAACACTTTGGCGTCTTCGAAGATTGGCGCGGCGGCAGCCATGTGATCAGTGTAGGCTTTCAAACTGTCGGCTTTAGATATGCCCTCGACATCCTGATGGCCCACCAAGGTCACAATATCGGTTGAGAGAGTATGCGCACGTTCTACGGCCCGTTTGCAATTGTCGAGAAACTGCGCGCGTGTGTCTGAACGCGCCAATTGGGGCGCATCGCCGACAATCTGCGCGATGGACACACCCGCGTCGGACGCCAGCTTGGCGAGGGCTTCAGCCTTTCGGTCCGCATCATTGAGGAACCAGAATTCGACATGGCTAAAGCCTGACCGCGCCGCAGCGTCAAAGCGTTGCTGAAACGGACGATCAGTGAACCAACTTTCCGTATTCAAGGCAAAGCCCGACAGTCGCTGACGTCTGTCTATAGGGTGCGACGCCGTAGACACTGTCGCGCAAGCCGTCGCAGCTGCCGCGCCGGCAATAATCAGAGCACGGCGGTCGATCATTTAAAACGGCATCTTCATGCCGGGCGGGAGCGACATGCCGCCCATCGCCGATTTCATCGTCTCGGCCGCCGCTTGATCGAGTTTAACCTTGGCGTCCTGGTAGGCGGCAATAATCAAGTCTTCGAGCATCTCTTTATCTTCGGCTCCGCCCAGCAAGGACGGATCAAGGTTGAGCGCTTTCATGTTGCCGCCACCCACCAGGGTCACAGTAACAAGCCCGCCGCCTGAGCGACCGGTCGCTTCTGTATCAGCGACTTGAGCCTGCGCAGCTTCCATTTTGGCCTGCATTTCTTTGGCCTGTTTCATCAGGCCCATCAGGTCTTTCATGTTTCATCTCCGGATTTGAAGTCTGCCGCAATTACATTGGGAGAGCGGTCCGTGATCTCAAGCAGTTTGGCATTTTTCAGCAGCGGATGGTCAAACGCGGGATGGGCGCGGTCTTTTTCCGCCTGCTCCGCTTTGGCCGTTCGGCGCTGGTCTGCCAACGGCGGTTCACCGATCTTATCTACTGGGCTCACCAACCACGGCTTACCAGTCAGTTCTTGTAGCGACCGCACCATGCGACCCAGCACGGCGTTGTGGCGCGGCTCGGTGATATGCACCTCGGCCGCACCGTCCGCAAAACTGACGACGCTCACATAGCGTTCGAGATCGGAGCGCAGGCGCAAATCATCAACCTGTTCGACATAGTCCGCGAAACTCTCAAGCTGTAGCGTCGGCGCAGCTGGCGTGATCGGTTTTGGCGCGGTCATGGCGGCTGTGTGGGACGCTGATTGGCTGACCGACCGACTGGGCGGCGGCGTGGACGGCCCAGATGCTGTCGAGGTTTTCGGCGCATCGGGCGTCAGTTGCGGCAACCCCTCACCACCTTCGCTTTGCATTTTCTGCGCTTCTCGAATGATCTGAGCGGCGAGTTCAGGCGGCGGCATTTGTCCGGCTAGCGCGAGTTTAAGCAGCGCCATTTCCGCAGCCGCAAGCGGTACGGGCGCTTGGCGAACTTCACCGTGCGCGCTCATCAAAATCTGCCAGGCACGGGTCAGTTGGCCGGTAGAGAATTCTTCGCCGAGACCCCTCAACCGTTCGACCTGATCCGGTGCAAAATCAAAAGCCGCGTCTTCGCCCAATGTCTGCGCGCGCGAGACTTCGTGGCAAATATCGAGCAGATCACCCATTACGACCTCTGGTGCTGCACCGTCATCATATTGCGCCCGCATGGCAGTCAGAGAGGCTTTGGCGTCGCCGCTCATCGCATGTTCAAACAGATCGATCAGGCGCACACGGTCGGCCAGACCCAGCATAGACCGAACTTGTTCACCCGTGACTTCGTCGCCGGACAGACCGCTCTGCACAATGGCTTGATCGAGCAGCGATAGGCCGTCACGCACAGAGCCTTCAGCCGCACGGGCGATCAGAGCGAAGCCGTCATCCGACATCGCGACCTTTTCTTTCGCTGCGATGGCTTTGAGATGTTCGGATAGAATGTCCGCTTCGACGCGGCGCAGATCGAACCGCTGGCAGCGCGACAGCACCGTAATTGGGACTTTGCGAATTTCTGTTGTGGCAAAGATAAATTTGGCGTGGTCCGGCGGCTCTTCCAGCGTTTTCAGCAGCGCGTTAAACGCTCCCGCGCTGAGCATGTGGACCTCATCGATGATGTAGACTTTGTAGCGTGCGTCGGCAGGCGCGTAGCGAACCCCATCGAGCAGCTCGCGCATATTATCGACGCCAGTGCGCGATGCCGCGTCCATTTCCAACACATCCATATGCGTCGACGACATGATCGCCTCGCAGTGTCGCCCCGGAGTAGCTAAATCGACGGATGGATGATCGACCGTGTCCGTTTCGTAGTTGAGAGCACGTGCCAGCAAGCGCGCCGTCGTTGTCTTGCCGATCCCGCGCACACCCGTCAGCATGAAGGCATGAGCGACCCGGCCCGTCTTGAAGGCATTACTCAGCGTCGTCACCATCGCATCCTGCCCGATCATATCCTCAAAGGTGGACGGGCGGTATTTGCGGGCGAGGACCTGATAGGTCTGATTGCTGGAACTGTCGGCCATGACCCTAACCTATATGCAGGCCAGCCATGCTTGCAAACATCGCTTGAATGGTTGCGCACAGGCGCAAGCGACCGCAGAGACAGATTATGGGCAAAAGCCGACACGACTATTCCTTTCGACCCGAACCGCGCTGGGAAGAGGGACGGTTCGTGCCGCCCGGCCCACTGCCCATTGAAAGATCCGTGTCCGATTGGGATCGGATAGACTGGATCCGTTACCTATTCGCCTCATCCAAAAACCCGATATTCGGTCAGACAGTCGAGTCTCTTAAAGGCTTCGATGACGTGGCAACTGGCATGGGTCGGACCTTTTTCACGCCCAGTCACCCCGATACGATTCGCGAAACCTTCGTCGCCAAAGCCGACGCTCTGCGTCTGTCCGGTATCCGCAATGCGATTCTCAAACCTGTTCTACGCGAAGGACTACTGACGTCAGAAGGGGAACGTTGGAAGCATGATCGCCGCGCCCTCGCCCCGATCTTCACACCGCGCCATGTGAATGGGTTCGCGCAGGGCATGGCGCGCACGACCGAGGGACATCTGGATCGATTACTGAGCAAAAAGACGGTAGCTTTCGACCAAGTCTGCGTCGATCTGACCTATCAGGTTCTTTCAGACGTCTTGTTCTCTGGTGAGTTGGACGGCGGACGACAGGCGAGCTTACACGATATTGATCGCTTCCTATCCAGCATGGGTCGCCCCGATCCATTCGATCTGACCAATGTTCCGCAATGGGTTCCGCGCTTCACCCGGATCGGGCGCATGGGAATTGTGAAGCGATTACGCACGCGCATTGGGCAGCTTGGAGAAAACCGTCGAACGCGGATCAACACAGGCGAGACGGTCCCGGACGATCTTCTCACCCTGCTTCTGACGTCCACCGATGCCGGCAGTGATCCCTTGAGCGAAGATCAACTCGTCGATCAGCTGATTACCTTCATTGCAGCCGGACACGAGACGACATCGCGCGCCCTGACTTGGTTATTCTACCTTTTGTCGCAAGACACAGAGGCCCGCGCGCGTTTGGAAGACGAAGTGGACGGGCTCGACATTACCCAGCCACCTCAGAATTGGCCGGACGCCCTGCCCTTCACCCGCGCCTGTCTGGACGAAGCCATGCGGCTTTATCCGCCCGCGCCGTTCCTCTCGCGCGAGCTTAACCGTGACGAGACGCTAGCAGGAAAAGCCCTACCCGAAGGCGCCATCGTGTTCGGTAATCTCTGGATGGTGCATCGTCATCGGCAGCTATGGGATCAACCGGACGCCTTTGTGCCAGAGCGCTTTCTACCAGAAGCGAAGACCAAGATCGGGCGCTTCCAATACCTACCGTTCGGCTTGGGTCCGCGTGTCTGCATCGGCGCCCGCTTCGCCCAAATCGAAGCCATGATCCTGACTACTCTGATCGCGCGAAAATATAGGCTGCAGCTTGATGGTCCACATCCATGGCCACTGGCCCGCATAACGATCCGGCCCGAAAAGCCTTTGATGATGCGTGTGGAGAAAAGAAAAGAGTATCGGCGTGTTGGAATGCGCCCTTTAGACAGCTAGTAAGATTGGATGACCGATGACGAGAAAAAGCCGCTAAAACAGGCCCGCATCAGGAAGCGGGCAGATGCGATCAAGCCGTTTCGATGCAAGCACACTATCGCAGTCTTGGAATGCCCTCGAGACACTATCAATCTTGGAACCGTTATCCGTAACGTTGACGCGCTTGGCGTTGAAAAGGTTTACGTCGTGGACCCGGAGAACCACTTACCGGACGATTGGGAAGAACTAAGGTCACGCCGCGCTGTACATAAAACATCTGCATCAGCTGTGAAGTGGATTTTCGTAAAACGCTTTGACAGCACATCCGATTGCTACGCCCATCTCAAGCAGAATGGCTACCGTTCGGTTGTCACATCACCGCATCAGAAGAATAAGAAAAGTCTCTATCTCGATGAGGTTGATTTTACACAATATAGCAAGCTTGCAATCTGGTTTGGAACCGAAGGCAGCGGGATTACCGAGGAAGCGGTTGCTAAAGCCGAGCTCTGCGTTGCGATTCCTATGTTTGGCATGATCGAAAGTCTTAACCTCGGCACGAGCTCAGGAATTGTTCTCTACGAGGTGACGAAACAGCGCCGCACTTACCAGAGTCGATTCAAACGCAAGAATAATCAGGGCCGACGTCAAACGCCAATGCCGACGGTTATGCCGATGACGGAAGATCGGTAGTCTTCGCCTTTCAATGAGCTCAACTAGGCAAACGCTTAACTGGTCTACAAATAGTGACGCTGAATGATATTGCGGTGAAAGTGGAAGACCGGGATCCGACCCGCGAGCTGATCGTTACGGCTGCTTCGTTCCCGACCTGACCGGGTTGGCGAAAGCCCACGTCCGGGCCGATCTTCCGAGGCTGCATATGGCAACCTCATCAAGACCTGACAAGCCGGGCCGTGCACAAAAAAGCTCGCTGCGCGAGATGCGCAGCGAGCTCACATTCAATCGTTAGGACAGATCTAGAACTTACGAATGAAAGAGAGCGACCAAAGGTCTCCGTCTCCGTCCAGATTGGACGTCCCTGTATTGACATCAAGATAAGTATATTCGGCGCGGATGCCGTTCATATTGCCCGGACCGAAATTGAACTGACCACCAACACCGGCAGCAAATCCATCAACGTCTTCGCTAACGCTGACATTGCCAACAGAGCCTTCGACTTCGCCGAAGTAATAGCCAGCGCGACCAATCAACTCGAACTGATCTGACATTGGTAAGCGACCCGTCACAAAACCGGACAGATAATAGTCGATGCCAGCTTCGGCTTGAACGCCGCCGATGGTTTCTTCTTGATCAATGATGCCGAAACCGCCTTGGCCTTCAACGCCAAAAAATTTGTTGAAATTATAGCCCAGTTTTCCGGATAGGTTGTAGCTGTCAAACTCGACAGCATCGACGCCGACGCCGACATAGGCTTGACCATCTTGGGCCATAGCCGATCCGCCGATCATGGCGATAGCGGCAGCCGCTGCGGTAATTTTTGCAATCTTCATGAGATGCTCCATAAAATGTATGTGCGGGGGTGCACTGCGCATTCAACTGGAGACGTTTACGATCAGTTCCAACCCTCCCCTGACATTACAAAAGCAGTGTGCTCTCAACGCAACAGTTTGTTATCATTATATTAATTCCGTTTAATTGCCATGCGCTCTTGGAATGGTTAGGGCCGCTGAATGAACGACACTTTTATGCCCGACTGCCCTATTCCTTTTGCCGGATCGCGGGTCGATTTTGCCGAAATGGACCGAAGTGAGGGTTCGCTCGCCCTTTTACAGTCCCACCCCAAGGCTAGCGTTGTTCTGATGCATAAAGGTCAGGTCGCGTCAGACGGGCCGCAGCTTTTGCGCGCTGCGCCGAATGCAGTCGGCGGCCTACCGCTTTACGACCCGGGTCTGATCTTTCTGGGCCTGGAGAATGACGGCGATCCGGTCTTTGCCGCCTCGTTGAAAGATGACAGCCTGCTCCCGCCAGAGGCTTTGATCGATTTGCGTATGCAGGGCCATCAGCTCGCGCCGGATGAGCTCGCTGTCGCGGGTCGCGCCCGATCAATCTTTGATTGGCATCGGACCCATCCCTTCTGCGCCCAGTGCGGACAGGCGACGCAATCGAGTGAGGGCGGCGCAAAGCGGGTTTGCGGGGCGTGTGAGACGGAGCATTTCCCACGCGTCAATCCAGTCGTGATCTTCCTGATCGAACATGAGGACTCCGTCTTGCTCGGTCGCGGACCGAGCTGGCCGCCGGGATATTATTCCGCCCTAGCGGGCTTTGTCTCACCCGGTGAGACCCTAGAGGAAGCGGCGACACGTGAAGGGATGGAAGAAGTTGGCGCCACGCTCAGCCAGCACCGCTATTTGTTCTGCCAGCCTTGGCCATTCCCCTCACAGCTTATGGTCGGTCTGGTCAGTCAGGCGGCAGACAAGACGATCAATGTCGACAAAAATGAGCTGGAAGACGCGCGCTGGTTCACCCGCGCGGAGGTCGAAGCCGTGTTTGAGGGTACGGGTCAGGCCTTCATGCGGCCGATGCAAACCACGATTGCCCATCAATTGCTGAAAGCGTGGCTAACTCGACAATAAGACTAACCCCTAGTCGTTTAGTAGCTCTGGCCAACGATCATCGGCCTCTGTGATAAATTCCTCACGCAGCGCGTCCCAGCGCTTCTTCACACGCTTTGAATAGTTCAAATAAAGCTTACCGTCCTCGACATGCCAATGTTCGGCTTTGCCAGGCGCGAGCTTTTCCATTGCCACAGCCCACGCACAATAGCCGCCATATTGGGGCTCAAAGGCCGATGGATTCATGAGAAAGAGATCCAGATTAGCCTGCGTATCAAACTGCCAGATCGCCGCCTTATAACGGGTCACATAATTGGTTCGGCCCTTAACGGGTTTGCCAGCGTGAAAGCTGACGACATCATAGCCGTCCACAGCCACATTATTGCGCCAAGAGGTATAAATTTCTGGTTTTTGTGCGAGCGCTGAAGCGGGCACACACGCCGTTGTGACGGCTAGAAAGGCTGCAATTACAAGAGACTTCATCCAACCTATGTGGCCCGCCATACTCACCCTCACAAGGCCCATCCCATCACAGTTTCGAGCGTAGCGGGTCAGCTGGATAGGTGCCGAGATGACGCACATCTTCAGAGAAAAAGTCTAGCTCTTCCAGAGCATGACGCATCGCGTCGCTCTCAGGGTGTCCCTCAACATCGACGTAGAATTGGGCTGCCGTAAACCCGCCGCCAATCATATAGCTTTCTAGCTTGGTCAGGTTCAGTCCGTTGGACGCAAACCCGCCGAGCGCCTTGTAAAGAGAACTCGGCACGGAGCGGGTTCGAAACACGTAGGACGACACGACCGGCCCTGAGTCGCGTGCAGGAATCGCCGCTGCATTCGCGAGAACGATAAAGCGGGTCGTATTGGATCCTGAATCCTCTATGTCTTCTGCCAAAATTTCTAGCCCATAAACCTCAGCCGCAACCCGACTCGCGACGGCAGCGACAGTCTTATTGCCGCGTTCAGCCACTTTGCGCGCCGCCGCTGCGGTATCAACATCGGCAATCGGATTGATGCCGAGACCCGAGAGGCGTTCGCGCACCTGACCCAAAGCCATCGGATGGGACCGCGCAATTTCGATTCCGTCCAAAGTTGATCCCAGCACGCCGAGTAGTTGGTGGTGGATCGGTTGGTAACGTTCTTGGATGATGAACAATCCGCCCTCAGGCAGCAGGTGATAAATATCGCTGACCCGCCCTGCGACCGTGTTTTCGACAGGGATCATCGCCCGGTAGGCCTCGCCGTCGCGCACGCGCGCAAAGGCTTGCGCAAAGGATTGGCATGCCCACGGCTCTAGGTTGGGGAAATGTTCTTGGCAGGCAAGATGGGAGTAAGCCCCCGGTTCTCCCTGATAGACAATACGTTCGCTCATGCTTCCTGATCCGGCTAATCTCTTAAGCGATAGAATAGAGCGGTTGTGTCCCTGCGCCGCAAGGCCTTTTCCAATTGCAGACGCAACCTAAATCCTTATTAGATCGCTCTATATCGATGCTCACCTGTCGTGGGCTTAAATACGTGTTTTACAAGACGACAAGGACGCCGACCCACATGGATCCGCTTGGCAATAACAAAATTTTCGCTGCTATTCTTGCATCAGCACTCGTCTTCATGGGAATCCGCACACTGCCGGAAATCCTCATGCATCATGAAGTGCCGCATGTTCCCGCCTATATTGTTGGCGAGCTGGAGAGCTCTGGCGCTGAGGAAGAGATTGAGCTGCCGTTCCCGCAGGCGGAGTGGGTGGCCGCTATGGATGCCGAACGCGGCGCGAAAGTCTTCAAGAACTGCACATCATGCCATAGTGCCGAAGAGGGTGGTGCCAACGGAACTGGACCTGGTCTTTGGAATGTCGTCGGCGCGACCAAGGGCGTACACGCTGGTTTCGCCTATTCCGCAGCCATGTCGGATACAGGAACTAGCTGGACCTATGAGGCGCTGGATGGCTTCCTAGCTAAGCCGAAAAGCTATCTTCCAGGCACTAAGATGAATTTCGTCGGGATTCGCAAAGAAAGCGACCGCGCTGCTGTCATCGAATATCTTCGCCTGGCATCCAGCAATCCCGTGCCGCAGCCTGAAGCCGCACCTGGGGCCCTAGAACTGACTGCGGAAGCGGAAGGTGCATCGGATATACCAGAGGTCGCGCAGAGCGTTGATCCAACGACAGACCCGTCAGAGGATGATGGGAATAATGTCGCGGAAGGAGCCGATCAAGCGCCTGTCGTTGAGACACCGGACGGCGCTGAAGTCATGACTCCGGAAGAAATTGACGAAGTCGACTAAAGCCTTTTGACGGCGCGCAGCTTAGACCCTGCGCGTTCTATCCGCTTAAGCGCGGGCCCAAGACTTTCTTCCACGACCGTCATGTGCGCCGCATTGGCGTGAAGCAGACGTGTTTTGGTCGCCAATATCCCGACATGTCCCGGCCAGAATAAGAGGTCACCAACCTGTCCCGGCGCTGCAACAGCTTCGCCAAGCGCGGCTTCCTGCAAATCCGCATCCCGGGGCGCGTCTACACCACAGACGGACAAGCTCATCTGGACTAGACCCGAACAGTCCAGACCACGCGCGCCATTGCCACCCCAAATATAGGGTTGCCCGAGAAATCGGCGCGCAACGGTAACCAAGTCCGTCTCTGGATTAGATGTTAAGCGCAAATGCAAACGGCTGAGATAGGCCCCGGCCCCGATCTGACAGTAGCCATCCGTCTCTCGCATCACCGTCACCCTCGCCCCCAGAGGGAGCGACATGACGATATGTGACTTCAGGTCAGACCGGCAGAAAACCGGGGCGCTAATCGCGGTTACGAAATGGGTGGAGCGCGACTGCACATCCCCCAGTGCGCTAAGATTGACCCAACCGACATAGCCCGACCGGCGACTGCCACGAACCAAAGGGCGGGCACGCCCAAAGGCCCATCGTCCCTGTTCCACATGAACATCGAATTCCTGTCCGTGAACGAGCTCTGTCTGCTGCGCGGCACGGGGTTTGGGATGAGACAAAAGCGGCGTGTAAGCGATCACGATGCGCCGCCTAGCGATTCGAGGACCGGTTCCTTTGGGTAGGCTCAAGCGGGAGTCGCGAGCCATAATCCGTTAACGACGCGGTGTGCGGCTCGGATTGAGACTATCGGGCAGTTCGCGCTGGATGATATTTGCAAAAGCGCGGAGATAGTTGATGCCCTCTGGCGTGCGCCGCAACACGATCGAACGACGATCACGCGGATCATCTGCTCGCAAAATATAGTCGTAAGATTTCAACCGATCGATAGCGCGGGAAATAACGGCCTTCGTGACATTAAGGCGGGCCGCGAGAGACCGAACCGTATGCGGCCCTTCTTCCAGATAGACACACATGAGAACAGCCGTCTGACGCGCTGACAGATCCGGCATATCGCCAGCGACAGACGCAACCGTGACATCTTTCCATAACGCCAACGCCAAGGTCGAAGATAATCGTGACGCCCGGATTGGAGCGCGGTCTTCACGAGTGGTCGCAGGTTGAGTGGCCGGCGTTTGAAGCGACGAAAGATCAGCATCCTCGGCTTGGGAGTCTGAAACAGGGGTCACCTTTGCCGACATGAACACCCCTCCCAAGGCCATCTGAATCACTTGCTCATGTAGGGACTCGCACGGGTGGGATTCACTGGTCAAGTACAAGCCGGGCTTGCACCCCATCGAATCAGCCAAGTGATTCAAAAGCCTGCCAACTTTTTTAAGACATTCCGTCTAGCCTACTGGCGTGTTCCGCTTACCCGCATATGACGCGTCAATTTCACAGCCTTCAGTTGAGGAAATGACAAGAGACCGCACCGTTCTAGAACGGCTCAACGCGGTCCGACTCATCGTCGTCGTGATGATCAGCATTGGCTACGCTTCAACCATGGCGGTCGGACCTCATGCGAAAGAGTGGCTACACACATTCGGCTATGATCCGAGCTGGTTTGGCATTCAGGTCTTGTTCTTTTTATCCGGCTGGCTGGCATGGCGAAGTCTGACTCAGGGGCGGACCGGGCTGAGCTTCCTATTATCCCGCGCCAAGCGAACTTTGCCTTGGGTTGCGCTCTACACATTGGTGGTCGTCGCCGTCCTCTATCCGGCGCTCTGCAATCATGACGCGCCCGTCGTAAAAGGAACGGGGCAACTCGGCCTCTACTTTATTAAAACGGTCTTGTTGATCGACCCGGGCGGCCCAATGCCGGGCGCACTCGATAACGCGCTCTATGCCTGCCTACTGCAAGGCACGATCTGGACCTTACGATTTGGCATGGTGGCCTATTTCGGTTTGCTGATTCTGTTCACGATAGGATTACGCAATCGCGCCTGGCTCGCGGCCTTGTTCGCGATCACGCTTCTGGGTCACCTCAGCGTCAGCTGGTGGACTTTAAAAACGGGATCAACTTTGTTTGAGCCGATCATACCAGGACTACGGGTGGGTTATGCCTTCTTGCTCGGGGCGCTTCTTTACGGTGCGCGAAACAGGCTGCCCTCTCGTGGACGGTCCTGGCTGGCGATCACAAGCGTCACCTTCGGACTCGCAGCATTCCACTATTATTTTCTACCTTGGACACATCTGATTGAAGTGATCGCCACGATCGGATTTTGCGCCCTAGCCATGACCGTCTTACAGAGCGGTCTCAAGCCGCTCGGGAACTGGCCCAATATCACCCTGCCCGCCTATCTTGGCATTTGGCCCGTCACGCAAACGCTGCTGGCGCTAAACCCGAACATTACTGTCCCAACGCTGGTTGTCGCCAGCCTCTCTGTCACTATCGCAATTGCCCTAATTTTGCGTGGGGTCGCAGACCTACTCAGTAGGCCCGTCCATCGGCGTGTTCAGCCCGCCTGACGCAAGCCAGGAAAACAGCCCTCGGACTGCATACATATCTGCCCCCTTAGGGTGAGCCGGGCGCAACGCAGGGTTCCAGCCATAGACATCAAAATGCATCCAAGGCCGCCCGTCGACAAACCGTTCCAAGAACAACGCCGCCGTGACGGCTCCGGCGAAAGACCCGCCCGAGTTCTTCATGTCCGCAATCGGGGACCGCAGCATGGCATGATAGGGCTGCCAAAGTGGCATGGGCCAGACTGGATCAAGTTCCGCCGAAGCATGTCGCGCAACCGGGTCATGCAGATGCGGACGATTGGTAAAGAAAGGCGGAAGTTGCGGCCCTAGCGCGACTCGCGCCGCGCCTGTGAGGGTCGCAAAGTCGATCATCAAGACCGGATCGCTTTCTGTCGCCTTAGCGAGAGCATCGCCCAATACTAACCGTCCTTCAGCATCAGTATTATCGATCTCAACCGTCAGTCCGGCGCGCGATTGCAAGATATCGCCCGGTCGGTAAGCCCCCGCGCTGATCGCGTTTTCCGCAATCGCGACAAGGCAGTGTAGGCGAATCGGCAAACGGGCAGCCATAATCATTGATGCCAAAGCCAGCGCATGTGCGGCCCCGCCCATATCCTTCTTCATCAGTCGCGCCCCAGACGCGCCTTTAATGTTCAATCCACCCGTATCGAAGGTGATTCCTTTGCCGACGATAGCCAAACGCGGATGGGACGGATCACCCCATTCCAGTTCAACCAGACGCGGCGGCTCGTGAGCGGCCCGGCCGACCGCGTGGATCATTGGGTAATTCTCATCGAGCAGATCTTCCCCAACCACGGCGGTGACCGTCGCATGATGGATCTCTGAAAGATCAAGCACAGCTTGATGCAAAGCATCCGGACCCAAATCACCAGCAGGTCTGTTGATCAGATCACGCGCCAGCGCCGCAGCATCGACCGCTTGGCTCACCTGGCCTGCGTCAATGTCATCACTCAGGACCAAAACCGCCATTTCGGGCGTGTCTTTGAGATATTTCGTGAACCGATAAGAGCCCATGCCCCAGCCAATCGCTGCCAAGCGCTCTGACCATTCGGGCGGCGTTCCCGCGAGCTGATAAAACCCACCATTGAGCGAGGCGGCCAGCTGCCCCAACCGCATCTCACGATCAAAATCGACGTCCACCGTACCGCATCCGAGCAGAACAGCTGCAATGGCGCCGTCTTCAGCCGGAAGCTTGACGATCTGTCCCGCCTCGCCGGAAAATCCATTCGCATCGGCAAATGCCGCTTGCTGCGCACTCAGCGCCTGACGCGTATCGGCCCAACCCTCCGGGCGTATCCCGTGGATCGGCACAATCGGTTCGCCGTTTGGAACATCGGCCAGACGGGTTGTCGCTGCAGATCGTGTCATGGTTAGAAAGCTCATTCTCTTGGCGGATCGACCCAGAAAGCCGACCTAATCTGACTGAAACGCATCGAGACTTGTAAAGGTCCCGTTAACTCTGGCTGTTTACGATTGTTAACGAAATCCGGTGGTTACGCAATCGACTTAGCGACGCATCCCGGGACAATGGATCTATGGACCGAGGATAATATGGCGCTCGCACTTTCCCGATCCCGAAAACAGTTATCGTTTCTGCTTGGAACATCGTTCCTGCTATCTGCCTGTGCCATCGCGCCCGGCATAACGCCACAAGAAGCGGATATGCGCGATCAGATATCGGTTGACCGCTTCATGCCGGCCACGCGCGAGATGCGGGACAATATCGAGACACAGGAGCTGTTTGCACAAGCTGCCTTCTGGTCCCATGAGTATGATTTAAACCCCTCCGATCTGGAGGCGACGATCAAACTTGCCGCCGCCGTTCGTAAGCTTGGCAATCCATCGCGCGCAGTCGAGATCACGCAAACGTCGCGCGCGATCCATCCTCGTGATCCTTATTTGCTGGCCGAACATGCGGCAGGCCTGATCGCGGACGAACGCGCGCTCGATGCCATCCCGGTTCTGGATCAAGGCCTCAGTCTTACGCCCGGCTATGGGCGTCTCTGGTCGCTTAAGGGGGCCGCCTTAGACCAAATGGAGGAGTATGAAGCCGCCCGAATGAATTATTCGAGGGCGCTTCAAATCACCCCGAATGATCCGAACGTATTGGCAAATTTGGGGCTAAGCCACGCGCTGTCCGGGGACTTGCAAACATCTGAAGGCTGGCTGCGACGGGCTGTTGCGATGCCGAGCGCTGGCCCCGGTGTTCGGCAAAACCTCGCGCTTGTCTTGCAATTGCAGGGACGGACAGAGGATGCGGAACGCGAATTGCGACGCGCACGTCTTACGCGCGGCGATAACCGCCTGCCGCCGGACCCAGTTCCCGCCTTAACCCCGCGTGGCGTGCCCGCGCAGATGTCGAGCCAAGACCCGTCCGGCTACCAAGGCCAATCTGGCTATAAGGCCCAACCTAGTTATCAAGCGCGACCTCAGGCTCAGACCGGATATCAAGGTCAATCTCAAAATCGGACTCAGGTCCAAAGCCAACCGCAAATGCGACAACAGCCCCAAGCTCAAGGACAGGCTTTCACGCGAGGCGGAATGCCCGCAACTCGCTTGACCACGACGACACCTGATGGCCGCGCGTTCAATTCCGCATCCGAAGCCGCGCGAGCAACCGCACGTAGACGCGGACGTAACCGTGGGCAAACACAGCAACCGACGCGAGCCCCATCGGCCATTCAGCCAAACTATCAGAACTCACCTATGACGCCTGAACAGCAATCCGTGATGCAGGATATTCAACGGTCGCTCCAGCCCGGCGCTGTCGGTCCGCAAGCGCCTGCTTACAATCAAGCTCAAGGCCAAGCTCAGGGACAAGTTCAGGCACCTAGCCAACCTCAGCCCCATGTGGTCGGACCTGCACTTAGAACGCAGTCTAACCCCTATCAGGCAACTCCGTATCAAGCCCCCGCTAGCCAAGCGCCGACGCCCCAAGGGACCACGGATTATTCGGGTCTTGCTGGATCGCCAGAAGAGGGGCGCGCTCCCGCACGCCGACGCCGCTAAACCGTTTCAAATTATGGAAGTCGCCCGGTCTTATGACCGGGCTTTTTTATGTCTCGTGCAAATCCTTCAGGACAAGGCACTGGCCAGTCGCATCGCGGCTGGAGTCAGAATAACAATAAAGAGAACTGGCAAGAAGAACACAATCATCGGCACGGTCAATTTGGCGGGGAGTGACGCCGCCTTCTTTTCTGCGGCCATCATCCGCAATTGCCGATTTTCATTCGCCATTGTGCGCAGAGAGTCACCAAGCGGCGTCCCATAACGTTCAGCTTGGATAAGGGACGTGGCCACGGACCGTATACCGACATGGTTATTGCGACGGGCGAGATTTTCAAATGCGGCGCGGCGTGACGACAAGTAAGACAGCTCAGCCGTTGTCAGGTGAAGTTCCTCAGCCAGTTCGACCGAGTTTTCCGCCATCTCATCACCGACGCGCGCGAAGGCCAACTCCACGGACATGCCAGACTCGATACAGATTAACAGTAGATCGAGAGCGTCAGGAAAGACGGCCATGATCGACGCAAGGCGTTTATTGGCGGTATTCTTCACGTAGATGCCCGGTAGGTAGTAGCCAAACAATGTCAGGGCGAGGGTCGCCCCCAACCGTTGCAACATCTCCCAACCCGGCGTGTTCATAATAACCAAAAACAAGAGTCCAAACGTACCTAGGGCGATTGGAAGAATCATTCTGAAGAAATAGAATTTGTAGATCGGCCCCTGCCCGCGCATGCCGGCCTGAGCCATTTTGTCTTTGAGGTCTGATGCCTCCAATAATTTCTCAAGGCTGAACCGGTCCACCCATCGACTCGCCAAACCTTTGTCGCCAGCGCGCAGCGTTTTTTCCGCATTAAGCTGCTTCATCCGATCATCGCGTAATGTGTCACGCGCCGATGACACAGAGGCCATGCGTTTCTTAAGCTGATCCGCTTCGAACATAGGGGCCACAATCACATAGACTGTGGCGGCGAGCAGGAACGCGAGGGCCAGATAGCCTGCATTCATCAACATTTGAATGGCGCCTTCGGTCATCTTGCCATCCTAATATTTAAAATCGATCATCTTGCGCATGATCCAAATACCCATGCACATCATGACGCCACCGATCATAAGGTTTTTCTGACCTCGATCAGTCGTGAACAGTTCGGCCATGTAATCGGGCGACATTACGGCCACCAAACCCATCACAACAATCGGCAGAGCGCCGATGATGTATGCGCTCATCTTTGCCTCTGCGGACAAAGCTTTGATTTTCTCGGCAAGGATTTTCCGAGAGCGCAAAACATTGGACAGATTGGCCAGCGACTCACCAAGATTACCACCGGTCGTCTTCTGAATATTCAGAACAGTGGCGAAGAAGTTCACTTCTGAAATCGGCATGCGTTCATACATTTGATCCAGACAGACCTCGATCGGAACTCCCAAGCCTTCGGCTTCGACCACCCGCCGGAATTCTGCCCCCATAGGGTCTGGACTCTCATGCGCGATAATTTTGAGACAATCGCCAAGCGGCAACCCTGTGCGAACGCCGCGAACGATGATGTCCATACCGTCCGCGAAATGGGCCACGAATTTTTTCTGGCGACCCTTAATCTTCTTATTCAAAATGAAGCGCGGCAACCCAAAACCGAAAATGAAAGACGCGGCTGCGATCAAGGCTGGCGGCAGACCTAGAATGAATGTGACGGCCGCTGCCACAACGGCTAAAATCGCTGAAATCGTGAGGAACTTTGAGCGTGTCATGTCGACATTGGCTTGAAGCAATCTAGCCTCGATCGTTTTCGAGGCCTTCTTCTTTGATTTTTGGTTCTCTTCAATTTTTTTCAGCGTATCTTCGACCTGCCGACGGCGACCGCCTTGATCGCTGCTTTACAAACGATTGCGAAGGTTAAATCGTGACGGCTTCTTGCCCGTATAGGCACCAACTCTCGCATTCGCGGTCGAGGGTTGTCCCCCCAGAAGCAAATATCCAATAATTCCAACGACACCGGCGCCAGCAATAGCGAGAATGAGTTGCCCTTCCATCAGCTACCCGCCTCATCGAGCGCCATGGCTAGGTCTTTCTCAAGATTGAAATAGCGCGCGCGATCCCAGAAGGCTGGGCGGGCGATGCCGGTCGAGCGGTGTTCACCAACGATATTGCCGGCAGCATCTTCCCCGTCCATCTCATATTTTAGCAAATCTTGGGTAACGATCACATCGCCTTCCATGCCGATGACCTCGGTGATGTGCGTGATACGGCGGGATCCATCACGCAGACGCGTGGCCTGAACGACCACATCGACTGAGCCAACGATCATTTCACGGATCGTTTTAGCAGGCAGAGAGAACCCACCCATCGTAATCATGGACTCAAGACGCGACAGAGCCTCTCGCGGGCTGTTAGCGTGAAGCGTGCCCATAGACCCGTCATGACCCGTATTCATGGCCTGCAGCAGATCAAAGGCTTCTGGTCCACGCACCTCACCCACGATGATCCGTTCCGGACGCATACGAAGACAGTTTTTAACGAGATCGGCCATCGTGACCTTGCCCTTGCCTTCAAGATTGGGCGGACGCGTTTCTAACCGGACGACATGAGGCTGTTGCAGCTGTAATTCGGCCGCATCTTCACAAGTAATGATCCGCTCGTCGGGATGAATGAAACCCGTCAGACAGTTTAACAGCGTGGTTTTACCGGAACCCGTACCGCCTGAGATGACGATGTTACATTGGCAAGCACCGATGATCTGGAGCACTTTTGCGCCCGCAGGCGAGATTGACTTAAAGCCCACCAAATCATTCAGTGTCAGCTTGTCTTTCTTAAATTTCCGAATTGTCAGAGCGGGGCCGTCAATCGACAAAGGCGGCGCAATAACGTTGACGCGGGAGCCATCCAAAAGGCGCGCGTCACAGATTGGACTGGCTTCATCAACGCGGCGGCCGACTTGGCTCACGATCCGCTGACAAATATTCATCAACTGCGTATTGTCGCGGAAACGAATATTCGTCTTCTGCATCTTGCCATTGGTTTCGATGAAGACGTGCTTGGCACCGTTCACCATGATGTCGGCAATATCGTCCCGGGCTAAGAGCGGTTCGAGCGGACCATAGCCAAGAATATCATCACAGATTTCCGTGATCAGTTGTGTTTGCTCGGCTACTGAAAGACGGACGTTACGGATGGCGATGATCTCATCGACAATGTTCCGGATTTCCGTCCGCGCCTTATCCGGCTGCATGCCTGCGAGCGCAGAGACATCGATCGTCTCGAACAAGGCGTTGAAGATTGTCGCCTTGGTTTCGTAATACTCCTCAGACGGCTCGTCGCTATTTCTCGACATCACCGGAGCAGGCGCAGGGCTAGGCATCGCCGGTTCCGGCGCGGGCGCAGGGGCGCTCTGATCGACCTTTAGAGCAACCGTATCGGAACGCTTACCGAACATGGCGACCTAGCCCTTTTTCCGGAGCAGCGAGGCGAATAGAGATTTGCTCTCTGTTCCCGCGACCACGGGCCCCGTGTCTCTGAGCTTGAAACCTAATTTTCGCCCTGATCCGGACTCGGCTGGCGCCGTAAATTGTCCAGTGCGCAAACGATTAGCGAGATAATCAAGACCAGGCACAAGAGCATCGGTCGTCTTCATTTCTGGCAACATCTTGCCTTCATTACAGGCCCGATTGAATGTGTCCGGATCGAAACCAATCACCAGAGATGGATCAAGCCCGACAGCCCCCGCGAAGTTCTCGACGCTGATCTCGTCATCCTTGTTTTTGCAGCGCCCCGTCTGGTTCAAAATAAGCACCGGCTCAGCATCATTCGGGCGCTGGGCCTTAAGGAAATCGATGAGGTTTTTCGTATTACGCAAATTCGCCAAGTCTGGGACGGTCGTAATAACGACATCATCGACGGTGGTCAGGACATTTGTTGTCCAATCATTCCAGATATGTGGCAAATCTAAGATCGCCAACGGGCTGATCGAGCGGACAGCACCAATGATCGCTTCATAAGCTGCGCTATCGACCACTGGTTTGACGTTAAGTGAGCTTGAGGTCGGCAGGATCGACAAGCGCTCCGTGTGCCGCACCATAATACGGTCCAAAAGCGTGTCATCGAGGCGGTCAACCTCAGATAAAGCCTCTTCCAGACCGGACGCACTATCATAAGCAAAGTCCAAGGCCGTCGTACCCCAAGAACTGTCAAGGTCGATCAGAGAGGTTTCTTGCAACAGACGCTCAGAGAGTGTCCAAGCTAAATTATGCGCTAGCGTTGACGATCCGACGCCGCCTTTGGACCCGAAAAACGCGATCGCACGCCCTGTAAATGGCTTGTCTGGATCGGCGTAAATCTCGCTCAAAGAGCGGATCATGTTCAACGGATGTAACGGCGGAACAATGTAATCCGAGACACCCTTATCCATCAGCTGGCGATAGAGGCGTATGTCGTTCGCGGCACCGATGAGGACGACCTTCGTGCCTTCATCGCAAACAGACGCTAGCTGTTCGAGTTGGTTGAAGAGCTCCACCCCTCGCATACCAGATTCGATGATGATCAGGCCGGGCGTGGTTTCTTTGTGATAATAATCGACCGCAGCTTGGAGCCCACCCATATAAATTTTGGTGTTGGTTCGGCGCATGCGCCAGTCCCGTGTCATCTGATCTATGCAGCCCGCCGTATCGTTACGATCACAAAAGGCATGGATTGAGAGTTGCGGTAAAGCACGCTCTCCGCCCTCTTGGGCGGGCTGATCCACCTGATTCATCAAAGCTGGATTAGCTTCAACGAGACCTGGATAATCGGCATGCGGAGCCGGAGCGGCATAATGCCCCTGGGGATCTGGGTTAGAATGCGGATCAGGGTTGAACTGAGGATGCATCGGCACGGCATTAGCATGGACTGGCGCTGGATAACCTGGCTGAGCGTGATGGGCTGGAGCCTGATGCGCAGGAGTGTGGTGCACTGGAGTGTGATGCACAGGGGCGTGCGGCGCAGGGGCATGTAGAGGCGCGTGAGGTGCTGGCACAGAATGTGCGGGCGCCTGCGGTGCCGGGGCATGACCCGCCTGTGGATAGGCTTGGCCGGGATATGGCGGCGGCGGAACCGGGGCGTTGGCCGCAACGGGGTGCGGCATAGGCATAGGTGATGGCAGCGGCATAGGCCGTGGCATCGGCTGTCCCGGTTGAGGGTGCGCAGGTCTAGACTGATCCATTGGCGGCTGTCCCGGACCGGTCGGCGGATATTGCGGAGGGTGTGTCATATCGTGCCCGCCTAGCCGCCTGCTTCTTGTGAACTTTGGGCCTGACCCGCTGGGCGCTCTGATGCCGTCGATACGCCTTCAATGTAGCGATCATAGACAACCTGACGACGCTGGGCATTCGGGGCCTGTGTCGCATAGGGTTCGATCAGTTGGCGCGGATCAGAAATCATGGCGGCAAGGTTTGCGGAGGCAAAACAGCCGAATTCTGGGGTGACCGTATTGCGGTGCGTGACCGTCAGGTCGCCCAAGCTCGAACAATCTTGCGAAATCGCTCGCAACGTTCGGTAAGAAATCACGACCGGAGCCGGATCGCCAGGGCGGGTATGATAAGTGCCTGATTGGGCGGTGCCAGACGCGATCCCATTCTGCCCCATCAGTCGATTTAAAAGCGCATCTGTCTGCGCGACGCCTTGCCCGGTCAAAGCCGCTGCAGGGCGATTAATGAAGATTGGGCCTGAACCTTCCGCTGCATAGGCTTGCAGGAAGTTAGACACAGCATATTCGTCGCGAGCTGAGAGCTCGAGTCCGTCCGGTCTGGCGTACAGCTCGAGACGTTCGACCGACTCCGCAACTTTCACAGGATGTAGCCTGTGTGTCGGCACCGGTAATGTTCCGCCTTGTATGCAACCACTCAGAAGCGCTGGTGCGATGAAGGCCAGACCTAATGCCGATGCTTTGTAGAATCCTGTCATCAATCTGCCCCTAATCGACCACATGTCCGAACGGACCCGGCAGGGTCTCGGATGTCGCCTTGTCCCCGTAGATCGTATTCAAACGACCGAGCAGAACACGATCACGCTCATTCGCTGGTTTGAACCCTTCAAGCGGGGTCTGAAGTTTATCGGGATGTGTCGGATCCACCAGATAAGGCGTCACGATCACAACTAATTCGGTCTGTACACTCTGGCTGTCGCGATTGCGGAATAAGGCGCCTATGCCTGGAATATCTTTTGCGCCGGGCACACCATCAAAGGCGTTGCGGGCTTCCTCACGGATCATCCCTGCAATGACAAGACTGCCGCCCGCTGGGAGCTCCACCACTGTTTCGGCGCGGCGGACCCGCAAACCCAGAATGTCACCACCTTCTCCGCCCGTCTCAAACGAATTTTCTGTTGTCGGCTCTGACACTTCGGTCGAGATATTCAGTGAAATCAGACCTTCAGACAGGACCACAGGCGTGAAGCCCAGCGAGACACCGAACGATTTGAATTCAAAAGATCGCTGCAGTTGACCATTTTGATCTGTGAAGACACCGCCCAGAACAGGAAATTCACCGCCCGCCAAAAACGTCGCCGTCTCGCCAGATATCGCGACCAGAGTAGGCTCCGCCAAAGTCCGAACCAGACCAACCCGTTCTAGCGCGGTGATTGCGCCGCCGAGAGAACGCAGATCGCCGCCTGTTCCATTGGCAAAGTCGAAACTACCCGTGAAACCAGCCCCGCTGCTCACACCGACATTATTGATCAGTGAGACGGTCGAATCGCCCAATTGCGCGACGGCCGAGAGGTTAAAGCCCATCTGTTTAACGACAGAGCGTTGTAATTCGACGATGCGGACCTTGAGCATCACCTGATCTTTGCCCTCAACAGAGAGGAGATTGACGATTTCGCCGGCGCCTGATGCTGTCCCCTGCCACATTTCTGCAATGCGCTCGACTTTTAGAGCCGTTTCAGCGTTCGGGACTGTACCGGTCAGCATGATATTGTTGTTGATCGACTGGACTTCGATCTGAGCCGACGGCGCATGTTTACGCACCAAATCGGTCAGGCCATTAATGTCGCGCTCGACCCGAATATCAATATTGAGCAATTCCTTGCCATCATGACCGTAAAAACGGACATTGGTCTGCCCCGCCTCCTTGCCAATCAGCACAGTCCGGCGTGATGTGTGGGTAATGGCCTCCACAATCGCAGGATTGGACACGATTACATCCATCACATTGGCTGGCAGGTCGATGACAGTCGACTTTGAATAAGGCAGGACAATCGACCGGTTCAGGCCTTCTCCAGGCAATTGGATTCGAACCCCGTCCGTCTGGGTCGTCGTCTGAATAGAGGCCAAAGTTGTATAATTACGCTCTCCGGCTTGCGCAGGAATTGTCATTGCTGTCGACAGAGCGAGAGCGGGCAGCACGCTGCTGAGCAAAGCAAAGCGCGGTTTTTTCCAGGTCTTGGCGAACATCATCTCTACTGGCCTCGCACTGCGACAGTTTGCGCGTCGCCAGCGCGGTATATTGTCATGGGCGGTATTGTCTTTTCGGCATCAAGCGGCTGGCTGGCGTGACTGCGAGCCCGCGCGCTAGAACCCGAAAAGCCCCGCAAGACGAGCGACAGATCACCACGGACCTGAGCGACAGTGATGCGCTCGGAGTCTTGCGGCGATAATTCCAACGTTGCAGTGGATCCTGGAATAGCAGCTCCACCATCCGGATTATTTCGAAATGACTGGTCGATTGCGAGGACCGTGACATTCTCAAAAATAGTCGACGCAACGATTTGTGGCTGTGTAGGCCCACCAAGGCTGGGGTCCGGCTGTAGCGTTTCCTGCAAGATGACATCGACCTTATCGCCGGGCTGGATAAAGCCGCCTGCGGCCGTGTCGACGCTGATACGAACAGTGACTGCTCGCATACCGGGGTTGAGTAATGCCGCCATAATACCGGCGTCCCCCGCTTGTATAAATCGCGACATGATGAGCGGATCGCCAGGTGTCAGCGGTTCCCGAACCAAAGCGCCAAAGAGCGATTCCATCACGGGCTGCTCAGCGTCAGCATCTTCAACAATTAGAGCAGGGGTCAGCGCATCTGTCGGCCAATCAATCCACGTCAGATCGCCGTCTTCAATCCGGTCGCCCATATCCATTGGCTCAGTCACGCTCAAAACCTGAGTGTAATCAATCGGCTCAACAACAGTGCGAACTTGGGCCGCGATTGGCTCGGTCGTCGTATTCATCGTGCGCAACGTATTGAAGACGATGGCCATAAGAATGACCAACGCGGCAATCAGTATAAGCCGTTTCTTGTCCACGTCATCCGCTCCAAATGGAAGGTTCCGAACTAAGGAGTAGACAAACACCCGCTAAGGCATGGTTAACATAAAGCTTTGAGCGCGGCTTTTCTCAGCCGCTTTAGACCGTGGTCGTTGGCTACCCAATCAAAGCTGCATTAATCTGGCTGCTTGGCCAGATGAAAAGCGCCCCAGCGGCCAAGGCCAGACCGTAAGGCATGTCGGAGCCGCCTTGAAAAAGGCGCATACCGACCGAGCTCGTGCGCAACCGAATAGGCATAAATTGGCTCCCGAGCATTAGGAAAACGCCCAACGCAGCACCGAATAAGGTCGTATAGAGAACAAAGGGCAGCATGTCGGGCCAACCTAGCCATAACCCTATCGCGGCCATCAGCTTCGCATCACCCCCGCCTAACCAGCCAAACGCAAACATCGCGAAGCCGGCCACAAGGAAAAACGCCCCGACCAACAGGTGATCTCCAAGAACGGGCAGACCCTGCCAATGCAGAGGTAATGTGAGGAAAAAACCAGCCGCCATTGCAAGGCTGACCTTGTTTGGAATCTTCATCGTCGAGAAATCAGTATAGGCCGCGATCAACAGAGGCACGGCGAAGACGATCAAAACGAACAAGGTGATAAACATGATTTAAACTCTGCTCCTTGGTTGGAGGAGCCTATGCCAGACGCATCCTAACATTCTCTTTCGCCAGCCATGATGGCGGAGCTTAAAAATTATGGAGTGCGCCATAGCAAAACGGCCAACCCATAAGGTTGGCCGTCAGACATGTATGTGTTTTGTTTATGGGCGATCAGTCGCCACCACCGCCTGCTGCGGCACCCGGGTTAGCATCGGCTACGCCGTCCATAGTCGCTCCAACATCATCCATCTTGTCTGAGATAGAACCTCCCAGCGATGTCGCGCCAGCGATCATCGCGACGGCGATCAGTGCGGCGATGAGACCGTACTCTATGGCAGTTGCACCGGACTCGTCTTCAAGGAATTGTTTAAAAAGGGTCATTTGTCTTCCCACAATATGATTGATGATCGAAAATCGATCAAAAAAAAGGCGCCACCAGTCGAAACCGGAGGCGCCCCGATTAGGTGACGGGCGAGCGTCTAAGCCCAGCCCGTCGCGACCAATCAGTCGCCACCACCGCCTGCTGCGGCGGCAGGTGCTGCTTCAGCAACGCCATCCAGAGTGGCGCCAACGTCAGCCATTTTATCTGAGATAGAACCACCCAGCGATGTAGCGCCGGCGATCATGGCGACAGCGATCAGAGCGGCGATAAGGCCGTATTCGATAGCTGTTGCACCAGATTCGTCATTGACGAAGTTCTTGATAAGGTTTTGCATAATTTGCTCCCACGTATGCTAGTTTAATTCGGGACATCCCGTTTGGCAGGATCATCCCTGACGAGGAGGCTTTTAGGGAACCCAGTTTAACATGGCGTTGGGAGACACGGTGAACGCGGAGTAAATTCGTCTTTTTCTCGCGAACTCCCGAGAATGCAGATTGTCTCCCGTATATATAAAGGCAGATCGCGACCGCCGACGCCATATAAAGACTTCATCAACCCTGCCACGATAGACCGAGCGGGAATTGACGGAGACGGGCCATGCACCGACTGACCAAAATAGGCACATTCGCCACCCGGGCTGCGATCACCGCTAGCCTGTTCTCGATCATGGCCCTCGCCAGCCCCGCGTCTGCGGGCGAACCCATCTATCGCATTGATATCAACAAAACGCAGATTGTACGCCTACCCGCACAGGCTGGCTCTATTGTCATCGGGAACGCGGACATTGCTGATGTGACAATCCACTCCCCGACGACAATATTTGTCGTTGGTCGCGGTTTCGGAGAGACCAATCTCGTCATTATGGATCGTGACGGTCAAACAATGATGGATGCCAACATCCAAGTGACGTCCGTTACACCCACTAACGGGGTTCGGTTATTCAATGCCAAGTCGCGCGAGACTTATACATGCTCACCCTACTGCCAACCCTCACCCGTTTTAGGCGATGAGGCCGGGTTCATTGGAGCGAACTCAGAAACACAATCGGCGCCAGTGTCCGGAGCCTTCGTCTTTGATCAAGGTCCGGCGACATCTTCCAATTTAAGCCCAACCGAAATTGCCGGCGGCCCGCAAGCATTATCCGGGTCACAGCCACCGAACAATATACCCTATTAATCATCTTTTAAGCCTGTCTTGCACGCCTTCTTTAACGGCCATCTTATAAACTTGTCACCAAACCCGGCGCGAGACAACGATAGAGCTCTGCACGCCGCAGGAGACGATCAATGACTGTCCGGACCGGATTCTTTGCTAGGAATTGGAAACGTGCTCGCACGCTGCAAGCGCGGTACCGCAAGGACTCTCAAGGCGCGACGGCCATCGAATTCGGGATTGTGTCCTTGCCTTTCCTCGCCATCATCTTCGGCATTCTTGAACTGGCACTGGTCTTCTTCACAGGGTCCGTCCTGACGCAGTCTATCAGTGACACGGGCCGTATGGTTCGGGTGGGCTCGTTCCAGAGCTGTGGCCAAGCTGCAGAATTCAAATCTCTGGTCTGCGCCCGCATGAAGAACATGATGAACTGCAACGCCAATCTAAGAGTGGATCTCGTTACGGCGTCAAATTTTCAGGCTGTCACATTAGTAGACCCCGGCGATAGTGGGCTCGACCCTGATGATGAAGACAAGGAGATTGAAGAGGGTGTCTATACGAACACCGGACCAGGCGAACCGGTCGTGTTACGGGCAACCTTTTATTACCCTCTCATCTTGCCAAATGCGATGACACGGCTCGAAAATCTATCCGGCAGTGGGCGACGCGTTATCACGGCGTCGACAGCGTTCCGTAACGAACCTTTTCCAACTGGTGAGCCCTGCAATTCGTCCATTAGTGCCGAACTACAAGACATTGCTGACACTTAGACTGGGTGATGACAATGGCCACTAACATACGACCCATAACCTCTTTGAGGCAGCGTTGCCGTGCTTCTAAAAACTTAGGTAAACCTGTAAGTTTCACAGACGATGAGCGCGGAATTGCCGCACTAGAATTCGCGATCATCGCCCCAGTCATCCTCGGTGTTTATCTCGGCTTGGCCGAGCTTGCCTTGGTTCTCAGCATTGATCGACAGATTTCGCAGTCCGCCAGTGTCGCGGGTGATTTAGCAACCCAAACATCCAAGCTGGAGACAACTGACACGGCTGACATAGTCTCTGCTGTCCTTCGTGTTGCTGGCATCAGCAACACGTCGAACTACACGCTACATCTTGAGAGTTTCGAACGGGATGCTGGCGGCACGACAACAAGCTTAGGCTCGGTTGTCTACAATTCCAGTGGTAGTAGCTGGCTAAAGGATGTTGATGCCGATGGCATTTCTAACAGCATGCTCGACGAAAACTCTGGGATCGTCATCGCACGTGTTGCCTATCGATATTCCCCAATGGGTTTAAAGAACACAATAGACGGTAGTGATAAAAAAGAATTTCTGCCTAGCGTTGTGACCCTCAGCGAAACATTCATGCTCAAACCGCGTCAGTCAGCCACCATTGATGTCGGCGCCGGAACGGGCACCGTTATTACCTGTACCGGGTCGGCCAACAATGTGAGTTGCAGCGAATCCTAAACGCGTTTTAGGCGAGATAACGCTGGCGCAGCCGATCCAGTCGATCGGCGCTCAATCCAAGCGTTTCGGACGCATAGCGCTCCATATCACCCATCGCGTCTAGACTTGCTTCTAGAAACCCCGGCTCGACACCGAACATGGGTCGAAGCGCATCCACATTGATTGGACGGCCATAACGCTGGGTGAACATGGCGGCGGCTGGTTTCAGGATCGCCTCAATGTCGACGGCGGTTTCCGTCAACATATAGTCGGTCATAATATCCTTATCAGAAACGCCTAAGAGACCTTGGATCAGCGCACATAATGTGCCGGTTCGGTCCTTACCGGCTGCGCAGTGAACCAAAATCCCTGGTGCATCACTGGGTTGATCAGCCGTCATGCGGTTCAAAGTCTCAGAAAACAGCACCCGGAATCCATCATCATGGGGCCGTGTTCGATAGGAATTTAACATATAGCGGCGCGCATCTGCAGCGGCATAAAGCTCTGTCTCGAGGAAGGCTTCATGCGGCGCGACTTTGACACGCTCTCTAGCACCGCTGATGGGTTGAGTCAGAACGACGGCCCGATCTGAATGCGGTGGCCACTTTGACGGTTGGCGTTCGCGTTCGGGCGCATGGCGGAGGTCGACAACCGTGCCCACCGGGAGTGCGTCGATGTCTGAGACGTCTTCTTGGCCGAGATTATTCAGGTGTGCAGACCGGAATAGTAGTCCAGTACGAACCGGACGCCCATTCAAACCCGAATAACCGCCAAAATCACGGAAATTATAGATCGATTGGTACGGTTTCAGGCGCTCGGATAAATCAATCAGAGACATAGGTCGCAGCTATCAGGGCTAGAGGATGTTGGGAAGCCTTCCCGCGATCACAGTTCCGTTTGTCCCTAACTTAGTGTTTACTCAGCGGGCTCGATGGCCTGCTTAGCATCATAAGTTTCGAATTTACTCCAAACACCACCATCGCCGTGCCAGTCGCCTTCCGTTGCACCCTTGGAATATTCTGTCGCGCGGGCTTCGAAGAAGTTGGCGTGCTCGACACCATTGGTGATCTCAGTCAGCCACGGCAGCGGATGTTCCTCGACGCCCGAATAAATAGACGGCAGGCCGAGCTGACCCATGCGCCAGTTGGCAATGTAACGGATGTAACGCTTGATGTCCTCGGCTGTCATGCCCTCGACCGGGCCCTTCTCGAACGCCAAATCGATGAACTTGTCTTCGAGTTTCACCACAGTTTTACAGCAATCGGCAATATCATCCTTCACTGCCGACGTCAGTGCGCCAGTTTCATGGGCGAAAGTGTGAAACAGCTTGATCATGCCTTCGCAGTGCAGGCTCTCATCCCGGATCGACCAAGACACGATCTGACCCATGCCTTTCATCTTGTTCAGACGCGGGAAGTTCATCAGCATGGCGAAAGAGGCAAAGAGCTGTAGCCCTTCCGTAAAGGCGCCAAATACGGCCATAGACGTTAGGATCTCGCGGTCGGAGCCGACGCCGAACTTGCCAAGATAGTCATGCTTAGCGGCCATCTCCTCATACTCCATGAACATGGAGAATTCGCTGTCCGGCATACCGATGGTTTCGAGCAACAGCGCATAGGCCGCGATATGGATGGTTTCCATATTGGAAAATGACGCCAGCATCATCCGGACTTCGACCGGTTTGAACAGCGGCATGTAGTTTTCCATATAGTTGCCGCCCACTTCGACATCCGACTGGGTGAAGAAGCGGAAAATCTGCGTCAGCAGGTTTTTCTCATGATCGGTGAGATTGGTTGCCCAATCTTTGCAGTCTTCACCCAAGGGCACTTCTTCCGGCATCCAGTGGATTTGCTGCTGACGACGCCAAAACTCATAGGCCCACGGGTAGCGAAACGGCTTGTAGGTCAGACTCGGCATGAGAAGACCCGAAGTTCCAGTGCTGATATAGTCCTGCTTGCCCATGTTCTGTCTCGATCTCAAAATATCAGCCTGCGATTTGTGATCGCTAGCGATTGTGGTGTCGGTCGGTCTTCACACTAGATGTAGTAGTGTTCCTTAATGAAATCCTAAAGCCCCGATTCCATTTGTCCAATCAAGGGCTGACTTTTCTGTGGTGGAAAACGGGGATGACTGCCCAAAACAAGCTAAGTCATTCCGGGCGCACAAAACTTACGTTTTTGTCGCGTCCAGTAATTAAGCCTTTAACCGTTTCGGGTGCGTCACTATAGGCCCGACAATGTTCCGCAAGCTGGCAACATTCCTCCGACTCTTACGCACCGCCTGGGTGCTGGTGCGTCATGATGCGCTAGTTCCGAAGGAATATGAACCGTTTGTCCCGGCTCCAGTGCGGTTCATCGCGGCTATTTCGCGATTCTTTTCCATCCGCGACCGCGACGATAACCCCGGCGCGCGATTCGCGAACGCGCTAGAAGCCCTTGGCCCGGCATACATCAAGTTCGGACAAGTTCTGTCCACGCGCGGCGACATGTTTGATCCGGTTTTCGCCGAAGGCCTATCCCGATTGAAAGACAATGTGCCGCCCTTCCCCATGGCAGAGGCTGAAAAGCTGCTCGCCGCCGATTGGGGCGAGCCGTGGCAGAACCGATTGACCTCTTTGTCAGAACCCGTGGCGGCTGCATCCGTCGCGCAAGTCCATAAAGCTGTGATCAAGGCGAGCGGAGAGACTGTCGCACTCAAAATCCTGCGGCCCAATATCGTCAAGCGTATGACGCGCGACATGGATGTGATCGCGCTGGTCGCGAAAACCGCCCATGCCATTGTCCCCGACATTCGCCGGCTTCAACCCAAAGCCTTTGTGGCCGAAGCCCGCCGCGCCGTCATGCTAGAGCTTGATCTACGCTTAGAAGCCGCCGCAGCCTCTGAGATGGCCGATATTGCCGATGACACGGGCCTATTCAAAGTTCCCGCCATCCACTGGGAAATGGTCGATAAGAATGTGATGGCGACGGACTGGGTCGACGGCACCGCCTTCTCATCACCCGACATTTTGGCTTTGCCGTTGGAAGAACGTCAGAAGCTCGCCACTGCAGTGATCCAAAGCTTTCTATCATCTACCTTCACCTACGGCATCTTCCATGCCGACATGCATGAAGGCAATCTGTTCCGGGACCCCGAAGGCAATCTGGTTTTGCTAGATTTTGGCATTCTGGGACGACTGGGCGATGAAGAAATCCGCTTTGAGATCGAAACTCTCTACGGCTTCCTTCAACGCGATTATTACAAAATCGCGCAGGTCCATTTCGATATAGGCTATGTCCCACCGCACCACAGTGTCGAGGAATTCGCCACCGCCCTGCGTGCCGTTGGTGAGCCAATTTTCGGCAAGCAGGCCGAGGATGTCTCCATGTCTAAGGTCTTGCTACAACTGCTCGAAATCACAGACATGTTCGACATGCCGCTGCAACCGCAACTGATCCTGTTACAGAAAACCATGATGCAGGCCGAGGGCGTAGCCCGGCGACTCGATCCTCATTTTGATATGTGGGAAGCCAGCCGACCGATTGTCGAAGACGCAGTGCGTGCCGAGCTTGGCCCTGAACGCTATCTCAATGACTTCCTCGATGGTCTGGAGCGGACCCGTAAAACACTCAACCGGCTACCAGAAGCGACGGATAATATTGCCAAGCTGGCGAAAGCCTGGGCTGATGGTGAGATCGACCTATCCGCCGCGCCCGTGGTCAAAACGGTCGAAATGCACCGTCCCAGCCCACTAAGGCCTATTGGTTACGCCGCTGTCGGGGCCGCGCTCGCGCTTGGTGGCGCATGGGTGGCGGCGCAGCTCTAGCCGCGCTAGGTTCAGACCATGAACAAATCTGTCCTGCTCATTATTGGTGGTGGTATCGCTGCCTATAAGTCGCTGCTGTTGATCCGCGAACTCGCGCGTCGCGGCGTCGATACGCGCGTCATTCTGACAAAAGGCGGGACACAATTCGTCACGCCCCTCTCCGCCCAAGCCCTCTCGGGCTCAACGGTCTATACTGATCTTTGGGATCTGACTGCCGAGTCGGAAATGGGCCATATTGAGCTGTCCCGTAATAGCGATTTGGTTGTTGTCGCACCAGCAACAGCCAACATCTTAGCCCAAGCCGCACACGGAGTTGCAGGAGATCTGGCCACGACCACTCTTCTGGCGACGGATAAGCGGATCATGTTCGCCCCCGCCATGAATGTACGCATGTATGAAAGCGCAGCGACGCAAGCCAATATCGAGACATTGCGCGAGCGTGGGGCGCTGTTCGTGGGCCCGGATGCAGGCGAAATGGCCTGCGGCGAATTTGGCGACGGCCGCATGGCGGAACCAGACGTCATAGCAGATACTATTCTGTCAGCTTTACAAGGCGACATGACGCTTGACGGGCTCAAATCCCACAAACCGCTGACGGGGCGGCGCGCCATCGTCACAGCGGGACCGACACGCGAGCCCATCGACCCGGTTCGCTACCTGTCGAACCATTCCTCTGGGCGGCAAGGTTACGCGATCGCGCAAGCTTTGGCCGATCTGGGTGCAGAGGTTGAATTGGTGACAGGCCCGACATCGATTGCCACACCTTTGGGTACAAAGAACACCACCATCGAAACAGCTTTAGAGATGCGGGCTGCTGTCGAGGCTGCCCTGCCAGCGGATATATTCGTGTCGGTTGCCGCCGTGGCCGATTGGCGCCCGGCTGAGCGGACCTCAAAAAAGACCCAAAAGCCCGTCGACGGCCCAGCCCCATTACAGCTTATCGAGAATCCGGACATCCTACGTTCAGTTTGCGAGTCCGATAAGCGCCCCGAACTGGTCGTCGGATTCGCCGCTGAAACGCATGATGTGGTGGTACTGGCGCGGGCTAAACGCCTTCGCAAAGGTTGTGATTGGATTGTGGCCAATGATGTGTCCGGCGATGTGATGGGCGGACAGGAGAATGAAATGATTATCGTCACCGAGACAAGCGAAGACCGCCTACCTCGACAATCCAAACAGGCGGCGGCCCGGGCATTAGCGCGGAAGATCGCCAACCACTTCGGAGAGATTTGATGAGAGCGCTGCTCGCAACAATCGCCATCCTCCTGACGCCAGTTGTGGCGATGGCCGGTGATTTAAGCCGATGTGAAATCGTCGTCGTCAATGATGTGGTCGACGAAGATGGCGGTCGTATGACCGTGGCATCCTACCGGGCCGCAGATGGTTTCATTGCGGGTGTCTATGACGCCGACATCAACCTCGTGATCGAAGATAATGGGCACGCAATTCGTGGGCTCATTTGCGTTCGTAATGATCTGGTCCCGACCGAAAAAGACTATGCGATTCTCGCGACTGGTATTCCGCTCTCCTTGTCGCAAGATTTCGATAGCGAAGATTCGGACATCCTCACTTTGTATTTTAGTGACGGTGCCTTTCGACATAAATATACCTCGGACTACCCGATGAGTGGCGAACTCGAAGAAGCGCTCATAGCACAGCTCAGCGATTTTTCTGCCCGTGATCACGGTCTGGTCAGCGCAACCACTAACGAATAACGCTGGGCGCTTGATTCAGCACTGGCGAAATCAAAAAAACAGCTTACGATTAAGTCATGAAAACGATTTCAATCGAGGTTGTCCGCCTGCCTCATATGGACGGTATTGCCCTCCCCCAGTTCGAAACTGAGCAAGCCGCCGGCGCCGATTTGCGCGCCGCTATTCATGAGCCAGTGACGTTAGCCCCGGGAGAGCGCAAACTCATCCCGACCGGTTTTTGCATGGCTTTACCTTCGGGTTACGAGGCACAGATACGACCTCGCTCCGGCCTTGCCCTCAAACACGGAATCACAGTGCTGAACTCGCCCGGCACGATCGATGCGGATTATCGCGGTGAAGTCGGCGTCTTGCTGATCAATCACGGCGACACGGCGTTCACATTCCAACGGGGTGATCGATTCGCTCAAATGGTGATCGCGCCCGTCACACAAGGCATCTTCGACGTCACGACCGAACTCTCAGAAACGACCCGGGGATCGGGCGGCTATGGCTCGACTGGCACCGGATGATCGTCACCCCCGAAGAGACCCGGCTACTGGACGGTTCGTCCTTGCCGATGATGATTCTCGATAATGAACTTCGTTTTGTCTATGGAAATTCAGCGTATCTTCAGGCTGTTCACAAGACATTTGAGGAACTCGACGGTGTCTTCGTCTTCGATGCCTTTCCCGAAGAGCCGGAGCGTGTCGCGTCCGTTTCCAGCCTTTTTCTGAAGGCACTCGCCGGCAAAACCACTCAATTAGAGGCTCAGCCGTTTCGGCTTGAGCTTGAGAATGGAGAGGTCACTGAGGTTGTCTGGCAAGCCACACAGGATCCAATCCGGGACAAAGACGGCACTGTCGTAGGCCTTATCCAGCGCGCTGAAGATATTACCAAGCAATATGAGTTGGAACAGCGCAACCGGGCGATAGGGTATGAGCTGTCACACCGCGTCAAAAACATCATGGCCGTGGTCAGCTCGGTCGCGCGTATAACGGGTCGCAACGCCGCCAATGTCGATAGTTTCGTCAGAAGTTTCACAGCCCGCATCAATGCTATGAGCCGCACCAATGATCTCTTGTCAGAGGGCGATTGGCATGGGCTGGATGTTGAAGCGATATTCCGCAACGAACTGAGTCCATTCGATATGTCCGATGAGCCGGTCTACTCTCTCTACGGCCAGCCTATTCGCCTTGCGATCGAGGCCGCCAAGGATTTGTCCATGGTCTGCCACGAGCTCACGACCAATGCTGTAAAATATGGATGTTTGCGCAAGGATGGGGGACATCTTAGCGTCAACTGGTCGCGCAAAGGTGATCAGTTGACAATTGATTGGCGTGAAACCTGTTCGCATGAGATCGAACCGGCCGGCGATAGTGGCTTCGGCACACGCCTATTCGAGATGCTTCCTTACGCAACGGTGGAGCGGAACTTTACGCCAAACGGCCTGCAGCTTACCATAGTTATGGACGGCAAAAAGGTGTTTGCTTAGTCGACGACCGAAACAGCTTCTCCGGAGACAAACCATGCGCGCCCACGGCAAGATCTATGACAGCATTCTTGATACGATGGGCGGTACCCCGCTCGTCCGCCTTCCTCGGATAACCAAAGGCGTCCCAGCCGATCTCTGCTACAAGTTAGAGTTCTTCAACCCTTGTGCATCGGTCAAGGACCGGATTGGCATCAATATGCTGCGCGAGTTGGAAGCATCAGGCACGCTGAAACCCGGCGGGATTATCGTTGAACCGACCTCTGGCAATACCGGGATTGGTGTGGCCTTCGCCGCGGCGGCTATGGGCTATAAGGCGATCTTAGTTATGCCAGAAAGTATGAGCATTGAGCGCCGCAAGATGATGGCGATCTTAGGCGCAGAACTTGTTTTGACCCCTGCAGCTGGCGGCATTCCTGGCGCGATGGACAAAGCCGAAGAAATCATTGCCAATACGCCAGGCGCAGTGCGCGCTGGACAATTCGACAACCCCGCCAATCCCGCCATCCACTATGCGACAACAGGACCGGAGATTTGGGAAGATTGCGCCGGCGAGGTTGATGCCTTCATCGCGGGCGTTGGGACGGGCGGCACTTTGTCTGGGGCCGGAAAATTCCTGAAGGAAAAAAACCCCAACTGCCGTATCATTGCGATTGAGCCGACAGAGAGCCCCGTCATTTCGGGCGGTGATAAAGGGCCGCACAAAATCCAAGGGATCGGCGCAGGTTTCATCCCTGATAATCTGAACACAGATCTGGTCGACGAGGTCGTGAAGATCAATTCTGATGCCGCATTTGGTACAGCCAAGCATGTTGCCGCCGAAGACGGTGTGCCTGTTGGCATCAGTTCCGGTGCGGCAATTGCGGCATCGCTACTGGTTGGGGCCCGGCCCGACATGCACGGCAAACGCATCGTAACTATCATCCCGAGTTTCGCTGAGCGTTATCTGTCTACGCCACTGTTTGATGACGACTCCGCTTAAACCTTGCCCACAATGCGCGGCCACAGTTCCTGACATTGAGGGCCCGGTTCACCCCTACTTTGCTGCATCTCCCGGGTGCTGGGCAATCTATGGGCAGATTTTAGAGCGCGAGTATTCCGATACGCCTTTCTGGGCGAACCATGGCCAGACCGTGGACGCTTACGCGTTACAACATCCAGGCGATGGAAGTCGTCGGGCAATAAGTTCTGTCATGATACACTTGGTCGGCGCGACGCTATTGTTTCAACATCATGCGCCTCAATCCCAACGAACCTTGATGCTACAACGGCTCAGTAAGATCACTAAGGCAGATCCTTCTCTCATTCCCAGACTCAGCTCACCGGACAATCTTGGTGAGATTACGGTGACAAATATTGCACCGCTTTCGAAAGCGCAGGATCATCTCGTCGGCGTTGACAATTGGGCGCGAACGACATGGCAGGCTTGGTCCGCTCATCACCCTGTCGCAGAATCCTTGATCCGGCGGATAAGCCATGATGCCTGACCAAATCGAGCGTTATGCCCGCCACCTTGTTCTAAAAGAGATTGGCGGGAGCGGGCAAAATGCGCTGCTGACAGCCCGTATCGCCATTGTCGGCGCGGGAGGACTTGGTGGTCCCGCTGCGCTTTATTTAGCGGCAGCAGGCATTGGCCAAATCACACTCATTGATGACGACACAGTCAGCCTGTCTAACCTGCAACGGCAAATTCAGTTTGAGACGAAAGATGTGGGCCAGCGTAAAGTCGATGTGTTGGCGCAGCGTCTTCAGACTCTTAATCCCGACACCGCCGTTCGCCCGCGTCACGTCCGTCTGACTGAGGAGACCGCGCAGCCGCTGTTCTGTGATCATGATCTCATTCTAGACGGCACGGACAGCTTCGCGACGCGCTTCATGGTCAATGACGCGGCTCTCGCGCTCAATACGCCCCTCATTTCCGGCGCTGTCGGTCGGTTTAATGCCCAAGTCGGCCTGTTTGGGCGGCCCGGACCTTGTTACCGCTGCTTGGTGCCTGATTTACCGCCGCAGGAAGAGCGCTGCGCCGAAGTTGGCGTTGTCGGAGCGCTAACGGGCATTGTCGGGTCCGTCATGGCGATGGAAGCGATCAAGCACATTACAACTGCAGGCGACACGCTCAGCGGGCGGCTTTGGATTTATGATGGGCTCACAGCGGAGAGCCGAACAGTGACCCTGCCACGCGACCCGGACTGCCCCGTATGCGGCGTAAGCTAAGCTGCGATCAAAGCGGCGATCCGTTCTAACGCCTCTGCATCAGTCTTATCAAAAGACGCTGAGCGCATGCTGTCGACATCCAGAACACCAATCAGCGCATCGCCATCGAAGACAGGCACGACAATTTCAGACTCTGTGCGTCCGTCACAGGCAATGTGACCCGGAAAAGCGTGAACATCCTCGACAATCTGCGTTTTTCGTTCGGCGGCCGCCGTACCGCAGACGCCGCGACCAAAGGGAATGCGCAAACAGCCCAGCGTGCCCTGATAGGGTCCAACAACAAGTTCGCCGGGCTTGTCCGGATCAACCAGATAAAAGCCGGTCCAGAAATAGTCGTCGAAAGCTTCGTTCAGCAGACAGGCAATCGTGGCCAGACGCGCAGTGCGATTAGGCTCGCCATCCAACACACCTTGAATTTGCATTTCGACATCAGAATAATCACGCATGGCGGGCGATCTAAGCGTCGTCTCCGACGTAATCAAGTCGCCTCGTGCTTTCTTAAGAGGGTCGTTATTTTGACTAAACCGGCCCGGTTGACCAAACAATCATTCCACGTCAAAGCGCCATAAACTGGGGACTACCGACATGAAAACTTTGCTCCTTGGCCTGATCACAGCCATCGGCCTATCCGCCCCTGCCGTCGCGCAGGTTTCAGAAATTCGTTTCGGAGCACATCAGCACGACATTGAATTTTTCGGTCTGGGCGGAAAGAAAGGCAAAGAGACGTCAGCGGCACTCAATGCTGAGATCATTTTCGCAGAGCCGGACTTCCTTAAATGGGCCTTGTCGCCCCAGCCCTATATCGGCGGGTCGCTAAACCTCGAAGACAATACCAGCTATGGCGGAGCCGGCCTGATGTGGCGGCAAACACTCGGCGATAAACTCTATTTCGATTTTGCCTTCGGTCTAGTCGCCCATAACGGCACCAAGGAAGTGGCTTTGCCGTCCTATTTTGATGATCCGGCCATCGTCGCCGGGATCAATGGTGGAGGCCTGACGGCCGCGCAGTTACAGCGCATTCGGACTGAAAATGTCCCTTATTTTGAAAGCCTCAATACTGAGATCGAGTTCGGATCCAGCATCTTGTTCCGCGAAGCCCTAACGCTGGGCTTTCGAGTGAATGATCGTTGGGCAACGGAAATCTATGTTGAACATCTCTCGCACGGCAACATTCTGGTTCAAAACGAGCCGAATGAAGGCCTGGATGTACTCGGCGGACGTCTTTCTTACCGTTTCGATTGAGCTTATCCCCTCGCCATCGCGGCTAAGGTTCGCTAGACGGCGCGCGGCTCTCGTGATGCCGCGCCGCGAAGGATAGATCATGGCTAATGTCGTCGTCGTCGGCTCCCAATGGGGAGACGAAGGAAAAGGCAAAATTGTAGATTGGCTCTCCAGCCGCGCCGACGTTGTCGCGCGGTTCCAGGGTGGTCACAATGCGGGCCACACGTTGGTAGTTGACGGGACCGTCTATAAGCTCTCTTTATTGCCATCAGGCATCGTCCGTGGTGGCAAATTGTCGGTCATCGGCAATGGTGTGGTTCTGGACCCGTGGGCTTTTCTGGCTGAAGTCACGCGCATGCGTGAGCAGGGCGTGAAAATCACACCTGAAAATCTCAAAATTTCCGAGAGTGCGGCGTTGATACTGCCGATCCATTCCGAATTGGACGGCATCCGCGAAAATCGCGTTGACGGCATCAAGATCGGCACGACAAAGCGCGGGATTGGTCCCGCATATGAAGACAAAGTGGCCCGACGCGCCATCCGCGTTTGCGACCTCGATGATCCGGTGCACCTCAAGGAACGCGTCGAAAACCTGCTGCACCACCATAATGCGCTGCGGGTTGGACTTGGCCACGCCGAAGTGGATGCCGATGCATTGACGAAGAACCTGATCGACATCGCGCCCGAAATTCTGCCCTATATGGCTCCGGTCTGGCAGGTTCTGGACGATGCGCAAAAGAGCGAAAAGAAAATCCTGTTTGAAGGCGCGCAAGGCGCGATGCTCGACATTGATCACGGCACCTACCCGTTTGTGACCAGCTCTAACACCATCGCCGGACAAGCCGCGGCTGGTACCGGGCTAGGCCCAAAATCGCTCAACTATGTACTGGGCATCACCAAAGCCTACACAACCCGTGTCGGCGAAGGCCCCTTCCCGACCGAACTGAATGACGCTGTCGGACAACGGCTCGGTGAACGCGGACATGAATTCGGAACCGTGACCGGACGGCAGCGCCGCTGCGGCTGGTTCGATGCGGTCATGGTCAAACAGGCGATTATTACGGGCGGCATTACGGGCATTGCGCTGACCAAGCTCGATGTGCTGGACGGGCTACCGGAACTCAAAATCTGTACTGGCTATAAGGTCGACGGCAAGATTATGCGGCGTCTGCCCGCCGGGGCCAGCCAGCAAGCCAAGGTCAAGCCGATCTATGAAACAATGCCGGGGTGGCAAGGCAGCACGCGCGGGGCGCGGAGCTGGGCCGACCTGCCCGCCGAAGCCGTTAAATATGTCCGGCATATTGAGGAACTGATCGGCTGCCCCGTCGGCATGGTCAGCACCTCCCCTGAACGCGAAGACGTCATCCTGATGCGCGATCCGTTCAAATCGATCTAAACAAAGCTCTGCGGATCAATATCGATCTGGATCTTATACTTGGCGGGCGGACGTATCTTGGTCCGCCATGCCGTCATATATTTTGAGAGATCGACGCCCGGCTCAGCCCGGATAAACAAGCGTTGTCTATAGAGCCCGCGCAATCGCGCAATCGGTGCCTCGGATGGTCCCAAAATTTCTATGCCATCCGTACGCGGCGCTTTGGTCACAAAGTCTTTTGCTAACTTCTGCGTTTTCTTCAGATCCGGCCCCCAGAAGATAACGGCGGCAATCCGGCCGAAGGGCGGAAGCCCCAGCATCTCGCGCATCTCCATCTCGACGCCGACGAACATGTTACGATCACCCGCCACCAGCGCTTGCAGGGCTTCATGCTCAGGGTGGTGCGTTTGGATCAACGCCTCCCCCGCCATGTCGGCCCGACCCGCTCGGCCTGCGACCTGAACTAATGTCTGATACGTCCGCTCTCCTGCGCGCGGATCAGCCCCGCCCATCAAGAGGTCGCCATCGACCACGCCGACGAAGGTCAAACGCGGGAAATTATGACCTTTTACGACCATTTGCGTGCCGACAAGAATGTCGATCTCGCCGCGTTCCATGCGCCCCAAGCGAGCCTTGATCTCATCGGGTGTTGCCGTTGTATCGGAGCTTAGAATTTCAACGCGCGCCTGCGGAAAATGGGTTTGGGCTTCATCGGCGATTCGCTCCACGCCTGGCCCGATTGAAGTCAGTCCATTTTCCGCCCCGCATTTTGGACAGGTGCGCGGCATCCGCATGGAAAAGCCCGTTAGATGACACATTGCGCGGCCCGTCGCGCGGTGTTCGACAAGCCAGCTATCCGTATCGGGGCTCTTTAGGCGCTCGCCGCACACTCGGCACAGGATCAGCGGCGCATAACCGCGACGGTTCATATAGAGCAGTGACTGCTCACCCCGTGACAAGCGCTCTGCGACTGCCTGCACCATCGGCCCAGACAGAAATGAACCCGCCTCCGGCTTGTGTGACTTCATGTCGATCAAGCCGATGTCCGGTAAGGTAATCGCGCCCGGGCGTTCGGGTAGAACAACATGGGCGTAACGACCCGTTCTTGCATTATGGAGTGATTCGAGCGACGGCGTGGCGGACGCCAGAATAACGGGTCGGTCTTCCAAACGCCCCCGCAAGACCGCCATATCCCGCGCATTATAAATCACACCCTCTTCCTGTTTGAAGGACGTGTCATGTTCTTCATCCACGACGATCAGGCCGAGATTAGCAAAGGGTAGAAACAACGCTGAGCGCGCCCCGACCACGAGCTTGGCGCGCCCAGACGCCACTTCGCGCCACGCCCGGCGACGCGCCATATCGGTGATAGAACTATGCCAAGCGACAGGCTCGGCCCCGAAACGCGCGCCGAAGCGCGACAGCCCCGCCTGCGTCAACGCAATTTCCGGGACAAGGATCATTACCTGCCGTCCTTGTCGTAGCGCTTCGGCCACGGCCTCGAAGTAAACCTCTGTCTTGCCGGACCCGGTTACACCGTCGAGCAAGGACACGGAAAACCTATCCTTACGCACTTGCATCACCAACTCGTCCGCCGCCGCTGTCTGCGCATCCGACAAATCCCGACCCGGCAGTTCTGGATCGGGCTCGTCATAAGGTGGATCAACGGGGCGTTCATCGGCGCGCATCAGCCCGACTTTGACCATGCCTTTGATGACGCCGGACGAGATCCCAGCCCGACTAGCGATTTCCGACGCTCGTGCTGGGAACGGCCCGCCCTCCGTCAGCGCGGCGCGGCGGGCCGGGGTAAGGTTCAAAGGCCGATCGCCTGTCGGTTCATATAAGGTTGCAATCGGAGATGGGTCGAGTGCTTTCCAACTGCGCAACACCATGCGCAGCACTTGTCCCGGCGAGGCCACATTGTAACGCGCGACCCATTCGATAAAATCCAGAATCGGATCCGGCAGAGGCCGCGTTGATTTGACTTCAGCGATGTCTTTTAGGTCGCGCCCCGTCTCGTCAGCTTTAGTCCCCATGACAATGCCGAGCTTCATCTGCTTGCCGATGGGGGCGAAAACGAAGTCACCCCGTTCCACGCGCAAAGGCTCGGGTACCGAATAGTCGAACGCGCCGGGAACATTCACCGGAAAGAGAATTTGAGCATTTTGTCGGCTCATCGTTCGTGTTAGAACCTGTCCAGCGCTGTCATTTCAATTACCTCAGGCCACTCACAGAATCGGCCGCTATGTTCCAAGGGACGTTACCATGAAATTCTTCGTCGATTCCGCCGATATTGAGGCTATCTCCGAACTGGCCGACATCGGCCTCGTGGACGGTGTGACAACCAACCCATCAATCATCGCTAAGTCGGGCCGTGACTTCAAGGACGTGATCAAGCAGATTTGCGGCCTGACCGATGGTCATGTTTCCGCCGAAGTCGTCGCAACCGAAGCGCAGCAAATGATCAGCGAAGGTCAAACATTGCGGAAAATTGCTGACAATGTTTGCGTCAAGCTGCCGCTGACCTTGGAAGGGTTGAAAGCCTGCAAACAGCTTTCCGGTGAAGGCGTGCCGACCAATGTCACGCTGTGCTTCTCACCCAATCAAGCGCTGCTCGCTGCCAAAGTCGGCGCGACCTATATCTCGCCCTTCATTGGACGGCTGGATGACATTACGCTGGACGGGATGGAGCTGATCCAAGACATTCGCGAAATCTACGACAATTACGGCTATGAGACCGAAGTCCTCGCCGCCTCGATCCGCTCAGCCAATCACGTCAAGGACTGCGCCCTTGTCGGGGCCGACGTGATTACCGCCCCGCCGGGCGTCATCAAGGGCCTCGCCAATCACCCGCTGACCGACAAAGGGTTGGCCGCATTTATGAAAGACTGGGACAAGAGTGGGCAGTCGATTTAATGATCGCACCCTATTAATATGGCCTCATAAACGTGCAGGTGACGGCACTTCGTTTAATCTAGATAAACCTTGATCGCGCCCGCTGCCTCTGGCAATTTCATGTCGGGGAGCTCTACACATGACATATGCAATCAATCGTTATCTTCAGCGTTTCTTAATCGGCTTCATCTGCCTAACCATATCGGCCACAGCTGCACTCGCTCAAGACACTTATGTCTGGGAAGAGTATGGTATTGGCTTTTCCGTCGCATCGGACATGGTCATCGATGATAGTGATCTCGAATCCTTCACAGCTGCAACAAGCGGAGGTGAAATATCGATCAATATCACACCCTGGAGCGATGATAGTGTCGACGAGGATAATCTAGGCGAAGCCGCTCTAGAGATGGCCGCTGAGCTATACTTGTTTGATGATAGCGAGGTTGATGGCGATTATATCGAGATCGACAGCTTTAACGGTTTCTATCTGATCGTCGCCCCAAGCGAACTCGACGCGCCCGATTTCATGATCATCGCACTTATGCTGGACACAGAATCAGATACAAATTTCGTCGTCGCGATTGGTTTCGAGGATGGCAATGATGACGAAGCCATCGACGTTCTGAACAGCTTCTTCAGTTACTGATTGTCATCAAACCCAGGATAATCCGATGAAGCACTGTCTTGCAGCCTGTCTGACACTTCTTCTGGTGGCTTGCTCCGCCAATGAAGGCGAGGTTTTGCCGGGTGAAATCGTTGGTGCCGATCGCGATAATCATGGCTGTATTCCATCGGCGGGCTATCAATGGTCTCAACTTCGCAATGAGTGCATTCGGCTCTGGGAAGCCGGAACAGAGTTGACCCATCAGGGCAGCGGCGATTCAAATTACAGCGCCTTTGCACTCACTCAAGACGATAAGGCAGAGGTGTTTCTGCCAGAGACCGATAAGAGTATAATGCTCTCCCGCGACGTTAGTGCAGAGGCTGTACAGTCTTGGACGGACGCCTCAGCGGAATATCGTCTGACCTATGATCACATTGCCGCAATGATACTGACCGATCAAACTGGCTTCGTAATGTACAGAGACACATCGTCCGAGACTCAATTCGATGAAATTCCCGATCATGCCTCCGACGAATTGGGCGGAGAGATCATTGTGGACACTGGGGTCGTCACCCGTGTCGAGGACGGTGCCTATCCGATGTTTACTATCGATATTAGACTCGATGAACAGACAGAGCCCACCACCTTCTCTCTCATAGTTGAAGGCGCAAGGATTACGGGCGCACCTGTCTATGAGCTGACCGGGCATACAGTCACTGTGGAATATATAAATCAGACCGAATGGGACCTTATGGATATCCATCCCGCAGACGCAGAGATTACTGACGATCTTGAAATTGGGAATAGTTGGCGTTTCGTGACCGGGCAGTTGACCGGTGCGTCCGAAATCAGCGGCGGTGACCTACCAGACCTTCTGAACATTCAGCTGATGGGTCCTGAGTCCGTCCAATTCGAACTCTATATCGATGAGGACATGGTGGCGCTGAATGAAACGCGCGTGTCGGCTTGGCTCGCACCGCGCAATAGCAAAAACATAATGAGTATCGCGGTCACGCCCTAACGTCCGCGACGCCCACCGCCGCGACCGCCTCTGCGTCCCTTAGCCGATGCCTCGCCAACGGGCGCGCTCGGGAACGCCATCGCTTCGATGAAATAGGTTTGGAAACGCGGTTCGAGCGCGGTTTCGATCTTGACGATATCACGGACGGCGGTGCGGATGCGGTCGCGCTGGCTTTTATCCATAAGACACATGGCCGCGCCCATGCCGGCGGCATTGCCGACAGCCTTGATCGTCGCGGCCCCATTATGCGGGATAATCCCGATTTCGGCGACATAGGCCGGATCAAGATGAGTCCCGAATGCCCCGGCGAGCAGGACCTCATCAAAGATCTCACAACCCAGTTCTTCCGCGACGAGGCGCGCACCCGCCATCAGCGCAGCCTTGGCCAGCTGTACCGCTCGAATGTCGGTTTGCTTGAGCGTGATGTCGCCGATCAACCGATAGGCTGAGATTTTGCCGTCCAAGCTAAACCGATCCGGCGCAATATTCGGGCGGAACAGACCTGAGCGATCGAGCAACCCCGCGCGGGCGAGTTCCACCATGACTTCAAAAATGGCCGAGCCGCACAGGCCCGGCACGGCGTGGTCACCGATTGTGTCGTCGGTCAACCACTCATCATGGCCAATGATTTTCACTTTGCAATCGTATGTGAGCGGATCGATGCGTAGGCGTTCAATCGCGCCTTCGCAGGCGCGCACGCCGCAGCTGATTTCCGCGCCTTCTAGCGCTGGTCCCGTTGGGGAACTGGCCGCCGCAATCTTGCCCTCATGGCTGAGCACGATTTCCGCGTTGGTGCCAATGTCGACCAAGAGTACAGATCGTCCGTCCATACGGTCCATTTGGGTCAAATAGGCAGCGGCGGTATCCGCGCCAACATGCCCCCCAATGAGCGGCAGCAATGAGACCCGTGCTTGTTGCGCCAGGCCCAGATCTAACTGGTCGCCCGGTAGGTCGAACCAGTCTTTGACGGCGAGCGTGAACGGCGATTGACCGAGCGGCGTCGGATCCACGCCGATCAGAATATGGTGCATGATCGGGTTACCGACACAGACCAACTCTAGCAGCTGATCTGCCTCCGCCCCAACAGTCTCGCGTGCCTCCGCGAGCATATCGCGCAGCTGTCCCTGAATGGCTCCAGACAGTTTTTCCTGCCCACCCTTATTCATCATGACGTAACTGACGCGACTCATCACATCTTCGCCGAAACGAATTTGCGGGTTCATAGCGGAGGCTTGATGCACCAGCGCGCCCGTTCGCAGACTATAGAGATAGAGCGCAACGGAGGTTGAACCAATGTCGATGGCAGCACCGTAAAGCGCCTCCCGATCCGGGGACCAAAGATCAATCACCTCGGCCTCGTCACGAATGACGGCGATGACCGTGCGGTCATGGTCTGCCAGTAATGGCTGAATTTTTAGCGTGGCGCACGGCGCAACAGACAGATCGCCGCCGAGCTGTTCGATCAAGCTTTCCGTATCTGAAAGATGGTCATGCAAGGTCGGCTCAGGCAATTTGACCATATGCAGACGGATCGGAGGATCGACAGGACCGGATAGAGCAAAGGCCGCTTTACGAATGGCGCTTTGCGTGTGGCGTGCATGCGGCGGAATGTCGATAACGACGTCGCCCATGATCTTGGCGCGGCAGGAGAGCCGTAGCCCCTCCGCCATATCGCCGTCATGAATCGCTTTCTTCTCAGCCGGGCGCAGTTTGAACAGCGCGTCCTCGGCGACCGTCAGGCCAAATTTAGAGTGGTTGCCCGTCTGGAGCGAACATTGGCAGCGCTTGCAAATCCCCCGCCCGCCACAGACCGACTTGATGTCCACGCCAGATCGCAGCGCGACCTCATAGACGGTCTCACCCGCCTCACCCGTCGTCTGAACACCCGACGGGGTGAATATGATTTTATGGCTAGCCACGTCGTCCACGACGTCCGCCGCCGCCACGGCGTCCCCCTTCGCCAGCGACGGGCTTAGGTCGGCTCCGAGCAATCCAATTGGCGCAATCCGGGTCATTCCCGGCCAGCATATCGCCAGCCTTAATGGCGGGGACGAGGCCCTCATCATAGACGTTAAGGATCGCGCTGGTCATGCCTGCGGCCTGCAACATCGGCAGAAATGCATTATGCACGGCGTGGCGATTGGGCAGACCAAAGGCGACATTGGACGCGCCGCAAGTCGTGTTCACGCCCAGTTCGTGACGCAAACGTCCGACCAGCTTGAACACATCCTTGCCCGCACTATTGACCGCGCCGATCGGCATAACGAGCGGATCAACGACAATATCTTCACGCTTAATGCCATAATCAGAGGCGCGATTGACGATACGCTTAGCGACCTCGAACCGGACATCAGGGTCTTCGCTAATGCCCGTATCATCATTGGAAATGGCGACGACGGCGCAATCATATTTAGCGACGAGCGGCAGAATCCGTTCCATCACCTCTTCCTCGGCTGTGGTTGAATTGATCAGAGGGCGACCCTTATAAGCGGCAATTCCGCTCTCCAAGGCAGCCATGACGGAGCTGTCGATCACGAGCGGCGCCTCGACTTCAGTCTGTAACATGGTAATCACTTCTTCCATGATTTTGGCTTCGTCTGTCAGCGGCACACCAACATTCACATCGAGCACTTGCGCGCCTGCCGCGATCTGCGCTTCAGCTTCCTTCTTCACCCGCCAGTAGTTCCCAGCCCCCAACTCTTTGGAGAATTTCGGCCGGTTCGTCGGATTGATGCGTTCGCCAATCATTACGAAGGGCTGGTCAAACCCGATAACGACTTCTTTGGTCGGCGAAGTGAGAACTGTGCGGGCCATTGCGGGCTCCTTCTATGCAGCCAAATGGGCGGAAAGGCGTGCGAGATCGCGCGCAAATGGGGCAAGCCCGGTGGGGCGGTGTTCGAATTGCAGACCTAGTGTCCGTGCAGCCGATACGGCCTTTGCCAAAAGATCTGGGTCCTGCGTTTGCGACATGAAAACCAGACGTTTGTAATGTCCGAAATACATATCGCGCAATTCTGGCTTCCGGTCGAGGCCGAGCGGACGCATGACCATCGAGTCAAATTGGCGGGCCAAGAAATCTGTCAAGAAAAACGTCCCGAGCTCTTCACCCATCATCGTATCAAAGACGGGTGGGCCAGCGAAAAAGGCGTAGCAATGTGCACCGGGCAAACGCTGCAAACCACGCGCATCGCACAGGCGGTCCAATGCCCCGCCTGTGCCGCAATCACCAAAGGCGAGGATCGTGCGATCATACAGGCCGTCTGTATCGTCCAGAATGGTTTCAATCGCCGGGACGATCTCTTCAGGACGGTTATGCAGCGTGGCCGGAACGCAGCGCAGATCAAAGGCGAGAAGTTGGTCAGCGACGGCGCCGATTTCGCGCGCCAGCGCGCCACAAGCGATGATGAGGATACTCATCGCCGCGCCTATCGGTTGACGCCGACGATTGTCTTAGCGAGCTCCGCTGTCGTCGCCGCATCTGGGCCATACGCGTTCGCTTTGACCGCATCAGCGAATTCTTGATTCACAGGCGCACCGCCGATCATCACAGGCAGGTTTTTAAGCATGTTCCGCTTTTCTAGGTCTTCGATGACCACGCCCATATAAGGCATCGTTGTTGTCAGCAGAGCGCTCATGCCAAGGATGTGCGGGTCATGTTTGTCGATAGCTTCAAGGAACTCGTCGAGTGAGGTGTTGATACCAAGATCGAAGACCTCAAAACCGGCCCCTTCCAGCATCATGCCGACTAAGTTTTTACCAATATCGTGAATGTCGCCTTTCACTGTTCCGATCACGACTCGGCCGGTGGAAACTTGCGTATCAGATGCGGCCAGGATCGGGCGAAGCAATTCCATGCCGCCCTTCATCGCATTAGCTGCTGACAAGACTTCAGGCACGAACAAGATGCCGTCTGCGAAATCGAGACCGACAATCCGCATGGCTTCGACGAGACTTTCAGACAGGATTCTATTCGCGTCCCAGCCGCGATCCAACAGGATCTTTGTCCCCTCTGTAATCTCGGGGCCCATGCCGTCATACAGATCGTCTTTCATCTGTTCGACGAGGTCATCGTCGGACAGGTCGGCAAGGATCAATTCAGGCTCTTCACTCATGATGGGGCACATAAGCGACACTCACACTGAAGTCGATATAAAAAAACCTTTATATGATACTCAAGGACAGCTAATAGACCCGCATGGCCAATGATATGACCGAGGAAGAGATAGCTGCGCTGGAGCCCGTCGAGAGCCCCTGCGTGCTGATTTGTTCGATGGACCGTGAGAGTGGCCATTGTTTTGGCTGTGGCCGGACGACAGACGAAATTGCCTATTGGGGGCTGCAGTCCAAAACTGAACGCGACGCTATTATGGCTGAGCTGCCCGCACGGTTACCGCCATTGAAGAAAAAACTGGAAGAACGTCGCGCAAAACGACGCGTCAATCGTCGGAACCGCGGCTAAGCCTTCTTTTCCCAACCGCCGCGTTCGCCCTGCTGCCAATAACTCATGGTTGCGCCTGTATCGCTGAGCGTCTTCCAACGTGTTCGCTCGCGCTGCACAGCCTCATGCGAGCGGCCGTCGATCATGACCATGATCCGCGACACACCGGATACGTTCGCGACCTCTGCCCCATCGATTAGAAACACGGCGTCGAACCCGTCTGCTTCAGTCGCTGCGTTCGCTAGGAGAATGGGTTGTTGGTCGGCGCGGCCTGCATCTTCACGACCATGGGGCAGGAAGCTCTGATCCTGATAGGTCCAGAGATAGTCGTCCCAATCTGTCAGGTCTGTGCCTTCAGGGAAGCGCACCAGAGCGCGCCATCCCTTAGATAGAGTTTTCGTCAGAAGATCAGGCAGGACGCCTTTCAGCGTCGAGGCTTCAAGGTGATAGAACCAGTATTCCGGCTCTGAACTCACCTTATCCTTCGTAATTGTCGGCGACCCAACGGTTCAGCAGCCGCACACCAAAGCCAGTGCCAAATGTAGTTTCACGCGGGTCCGTGCGCTGGTTCTTCATGCCGGTCCCAGCAATGTCGATATGGGCCCACGGCGTATCCTTGCCGACAAACCGTTTGAGGAACTGTGCCGCTGTGATGGAGCCCGCAGCCCGACCCCCAATATTTTTCATATCGGCATTCGGGCTGTTGAGCAGCTTATCGTAGCTTTTCGCCATCGGCAGACGCCAGACTTTATCCGTACTGGCTTCCCCCGCGAGGCTAAGCTGTTCCGCCAATCCGTCATCATTGGAGAATAGACCCGCGTAATCATGGCCGAGGCTGATGATGATCGCGCCTGTCAGTGTGGCCAGATCAATCACGGCGTCAGGCTCATATTTTGTGATCCCGTAATGCAAGGCATCAGCAAGAACCAAACGGCCTTCGGCGTCTGTATTTTGAACTTCAATCGTCTGACCGCTCATCGAGGTGACAATATCGCCCGGAAGCTGAGCGCGGCCATCCGGCATATTCTCGACCAGTCCGACAATACCGATGACGTTGGCTTTCGCCTTCCGTTTAGCCAGTGACATCATGGCGCCCGAGACAGCTGCAGAGCCGCCCATATCGCCCTTCATGTCCCACATATTTGCACCGGGTTTAAGACTAATGCCACCCGTGTCGAACGTTACGCCTTTGCCGACTAGCAAAGCCGGTTTGTCACCGTCCTTACCACCATTCCAACGCATGACGACGAGCTTACTCTCGCGCTCTGAGCCAACGCCGACACCGAGCAACGCCCACATGCCAAGCTTTTCCATTTCGGCTTCACCCAGAACGTCAACCTCAACCCCAATATCGGACAAAGTTCTTAGACGGGCGGCATAGTTCGAAGGATAAATGACATTGGGCGGCTCATTAACGAGGTCGCGCGCGAAAATGATGCCGTCGCCAATCGGACCATAATAATTATCATAGGCCCGCTGCGCCGCCTTAGGGTCATCCGTCGAGATATGAACAGCTTTGAGCGGTTTGACCTTAGAGAGCGTCGCTTTGCTCTTATGGCGATTGAAAACATAGGTCGCGAGACGCGCGCCCAATGCGGCGCGGGCTGCATCATCTGCGCTAGCATCAGATCCACCAAGATGAACCGTCAGCTCACGGACGCCAGAGCCTTTCATGTCCTTGGCCGTCGACGCGACAGCATTTTCATAATCGAACACATCGTCCTTCCCACGGCCACGCACAAAGACTTGAACCGCACCCTCACCACTGCCGACAAATGTCGAGAATTTTTGGCCTGACTTCCCCTTAAAGTCCGTTGTCTTTGCGACAGCGTCTAGAACGTCGTCTGGATAGAGACGGTCATAGCCCTGCCCATTTCCGTGATCGGCAATAACGAGTGCCGCGCCGCTGGTTGCGGGGCCGTCCTCAACAAACGTTACGGTGACGGTTTCCGTCAGATCGGCAGAGTTGTTTTTGTGAGTGGCCATGTCTTCCATTCTTTAGGCAATATGATTGGTAAGTAATTGGGTTCTATCTGGTAAAGCGGCGCGCTTGGAATTAAAAGCACCATAACGACGGTGGCGTGTATGGATCGCAGCCATCAACCGTCAAATAAGGACTATTCAGCTTCATGCCGCTTTTGCAGCGATATCTCTGGACGCAAGCCTTCTGGCCAACCGTTCTGACTCTGGCTGCGCTTGCGCTGCTCGCGTTACTGACTCAATCCCTGCAAACGCTTGATATTATTGTTGAAAATAGACAAAGCGCCCTAACATTCCTGAAAATTACGGGCCTCGCCTTACCGCAGTTGATCGGCATAATCCTGCCGCTCGCCGTGTTTATGGCGGCTCTCTACGCCCTCAATCGAATGAACGGCGATTCTGAGATCATTGTCGCAAAAGCCGCCGGTGCATCGCCTTGGCAGATCGGGTCTCCCTTAGTTCGCCTCGGCATTATGGCCATGATTGCCCATTTGATCATCACTATGGCCCTGCAGCCGCTGTCTTTCCGGGAAATGCGAGCCGAGGTACTCAAAGTCCGTACTGATCTGGCGACACAGCTGGTTCAGCCCGGCGAATTTGTCAGCCCAGCCCGGAATCTGACGCTCTATGCCCGCGAAATTAGTCCGAGCGGCGATCTGCTGGACATCATCATTCACGATGCCCGCGATGCCGAGGACGTCATCACACATACCGCCAAGACGGGCGAAATTCAGAGGACGCCAGCCGGCGCGGCCCTTCTGCTGCGCAACGGGGCCGTGCAACAGACATTAATCGATGGTAGCCTTGATGTCATTGAGTTCAAAGATTACCGGCTGGACCTGTCGGATGCCTTTGCTTTTGATACGCGGCTCAGGCTGAAACCATCTGATCTATATCTGCATGAGCTCCTTCGACCTGACCCGCGAACATTTGTTTACGGAACTCAGAAGCAGGAATTTGCCGCCGAGGGCCATTCGAGGTTGGCCGCGCCGCTTTATAATGTCGCACTGGTGATGATCGCGCTTTGCTTCATGATCCGTGGCGAACATTTAAGGATGGGCTATGGTCGTCGTATTATCGCCTGCGCGGCGATCGGCTTTTTTGTCCGAATACTCGGATTTGTTGCCGCCTCATCTGCGGAGGCCAACCTCAGTCTCAACATATTACAATACGCGATTCCTAGTCTGACCTTCTTGGTCTGCGGGGTCTACCTTTCGCGGCGGCGCAGGGTTTATGCGCGCGGTTCGCGCCGGAGACGTGAAGCTTATAAAGCGACCATTGCGGCCATGGATAATCCGGTTGAGGCGTCGAGTTGATGTCCAACACCCTATTTCGATACGTCTTTTTTCGCTCTCTTCGTAGCCTGCTGATTGCACTCTTCGTCGTGACCAGCATCATCATGCTGGTCGATTTCGTGGAAGCCAACCGGGATCTCAGCGCAGATATTGACGTATCGCCATTCCAGCTTTTCGCCCTAACAGTTTTGAAAACACCGAGCCTGATTGAGCAAACGATCCCCTTCGTCGTCCTGTTCGGTATGTTGGGGGCGATTAACGGCCTCAATCGCCGATCTGAATTGATCGTCATGCGCGCATCCGGTCAATCAGCTTGGTCGATCATTCGCCCAGCGCTGTGCTTAGCTGGCGTTGTTGGCATCGCTTGGGCGCTCATCTTTAATCCCCTATCCTCACGCATGTACGATCAATTTGAGGTTCAGTCGGAAAATTGGCTTGGCGCGGGTCCGAAGATATTTGAAAACGATGTCTGGCTGCGCGGAGGTCGTGTCGGACAGCAAACCGTCATCCGGGCAAACAGCGTTGACCTGGCAAGCCGAACGATTTCTGACGCCACATTTTTCCTGATGGATGTCCAACCGGATGGGCAGACAAACTTCGCCCGGCGATTTGACGCCGAAAGAGCGCAGCTGATTACACAGGGCTACTGGCAGCTCATCAATGTCATCGAAAACGCACCCGGCGAAGCCATACAGCGCCATGAGGCGATATCCCTGCCCACATCCATCGATACAGAAGCCTTGAAGGAACAAACCAATCGAAATTCGCGAGCGAGTTTCTGGTCCATGCCCAACACCATTCGTGAGAATGAATCTGCTGGGTTTTCGGCGCGAGAACTCCGCCTTCGGTTTAATCGTCTCTTGTCCCTACCCGTCATGCTAATCGCTATGACCTTTATTGCCGCAGGAGTGTCGATGAGTTTGACCCGAGAGGGTGGAACCCTGAAATTATTGATCACTGGCGCGGTGCTTGGTTTTGCGGTGTTCTTTGCCGATTCGATGGTCGGTGCGTTCGGAGAAGTGGCTGTCGTACCCATCTATATGGCCGCCTGGTCAGTCCCTCTCATCGTTCTGCTACTCGGCATCAGCCATATGGCAAGAATTGAAGATGGGTGAGCCCCTGCCTCATGACTGATAATTAAGGCTCGCGCTGAGTTCGACGGACTATGTAATGGATGGCGTGTCTGGATTGCCGACGCGCACACATCCGTTTAAGGCGGCGTCTGATTATTAACGGCCATGCCGATGATAGCCGCAATATTGGGAAGGTTCACACATGGGTCATGTGAGATTATCGCTGAACAAAGTCGCCATGGCGGCCAGCCTATTGCTGGGCTCAGCGCTCGTTGCGATGCCCGCATCGTCACAAGATGGCGCCTCAGCAGCTTCGCCCGCCGCTCACTCCATTGCTGCGGTTGTTAATAGCGATATCATTACCAGCCACGATCTGCGTCAGCGGGTCTTATTCATGTTGGCGACGACTGGTGTCGAACGCAATGAGGCCACGCTGGTCAGGATACAAAATCAAGCGCTTCGCAATCTGATCGATGAACATATTCAGATGCAAGAAGCTGAGAAGTTCGACCTGAGCATTGCAGACGGAGAAGTAAACCAATCTGTCGGCGCGCTGATCGGGCGCAATGGGCTGGACCCACAAGAGGTGGTGCAACGTCTGGCTGACGTTGGTGTCTCTATCGAGACTTTGCGTGATCAGGTCCGGTCGGAAATCGCGTGGCAGCGGATCGTCAACGGCCTGTTTGGTCAACGAATTCGTATCTCAGACACTGTCATTGATGAAACGCTCGATCGTATCACAGCCACAGCGGATCAACCGTCCTTCCGGCTTGCAGAAATCTATATTGAGGCGACGCCTGAAATCGGCGGACCCGAAGGCGCACTTGAAGGCGCTAACGCAATGATCGCTCAGCTGGCGCAAGGCGCCCCCTTCAATCTTCTGGCACAACAATTTTCTAGTGCGCCTTCCTCGGCCGCCGGCGGTGACATGGGATGGGTCAAGGCGGGCGATGTTCGGCCAGAAATCGCGACCGTTCTTCCAGAGTTGGATGATAATGAAGTGTCGGAGCCGATTGTGGTTCCGGGCGGTGTTTACGTCATTGCTATGGTCGAGCGGAAAATTTCAACGTCCGATACGCTGTATAAATTATCCCAAATCGCGGCGACGGCTGATGATTTCGACACGGCCAGCGCTCGATTAGAAAGCTTGCGTGATCAAGTCACGGGTTGCGAATCGCTCAAGGCTATTGCCGATGCATCAGATGATGTGACGACGGCATCTATGGGCGAATTGAAAGCGACGGATCTCGGCGAAGCAATTATGGCTCAACTGACAGATGTTGCTGTTGGCGAAATGTCTACGCCTATCGAACGCCCCACGGGCGCGGTCGGCATCGTTGTCTGCGACCGCCAAGCGACAGGATCGGAAATACCGACGCGTGACGAAATCGAAAACCGTTTGATGGATACAAGACTGGCGCAAGCCTCACGCCGTCACTTGCGCGATTTGCGGCGTAAAGCGACTATTTCGGTTCGCGGTTAGATCAATGCGGCCGCTCGCCCTGACTTTGGGCGATCCGGCGGGCATTGGCCCTGAGGTCACGTGGAAGGCTTGGGAGCGGCTCCGCGGCAATCCTGAGCTAGCCTTTGCGGTTATCGCTCCACCATCGGCCTTGAAACGCGTCTCGCGGTCTGAGCATCCACTTGCGCTGCTTGAAGATATCTCTGAAGCGTCTGATCAGTTCAGCCATGCGCTGCCTGTCCTGCCGATTGAAGGCAATGCCGCCATTCCCGGGCATGCCGATCCAGTCCACGCTGACACGATCACACGCAGCATCCAGACCGCTGTAACACTGGCCCTGTTGGGTCAAGCCGATGCGGTCGTGACGAACCCAATCGCCAAAGATGTACTCTATCGGGCTGGCTTTTCTTTCCCGGGCCATACTGAATATCTAGGCGCACTTTGTAAGGGTGTCGCCGCTCCCTATCATCCCGGCCCGGTTATGATGCTCACGGCACCTGACAGCGAGAACCGAGATTTGCGTGTCGGGCTCGCAACCATTCATATTCCGCTTCAAACAACCAGCGGCTCGCTAACGCCTGACGTCGTGATGAGTGCCGCGCGGACCCTCCTCGGGGCGTTAAAATTAGATTTCGGCATCGAAAATCCACGCCTCGCTGTCTGTGGACTTAATCCGCATGCTGGCGAAAATGGCGCGCTCGGTACGGAAGAACAGGATGTGATCAATCCCGTCTGTCGGCTTTTGCGCAGTGAAGGACACGACATTAGCGATGCGCTCCCGGCGGATACGCTATTCCATGCTGAGGCCCGCCTGACTTATGATGGCGTGCTTGCCATGTATCACGATCAGGGGCTTATCCCGGTCAAGACGTTGGACTTTCATCGCGGTGTCAATGTCACACTGGGTTTGCCGATTGTCCGAACGTCGCCGGATCACGGCACAGCTTTCAATATTGCCGGTCAGGGTATTGCCCGACCTGACAGTCTGATTGCGGCTTTACGGAAAGCGCGAGAAATCGCGACCCATCGCCATGGTCACTGAACGTATGGACGCGCTGCCGACACTGCATGAGACCGTTCGAATTCATGGGCTGCGCGCAGATAAATCTCTGGGGCAGCACTTTCTGCTCGATCTCAACCTGACCCGGAGCATCGCGCGGCTCGCCACACCCCTCGACGGCGTTCATGTCGCTGAAGTCGGACCTGGTCCTGGCGGCCTGACCCGTGCCTTGATCTTAGAGGGCGCAGAGTCCGTCCTTGCCATTGAGATGGATGATCGGTTTCTTCCTCTGCTAGATGATATCGCCCGCGCTTCCGGCAAACTCTCCGTTCACCACGGCGATGCGTTGAAACTCAATATCGCAGAAGCACTGCCTGGCCCACGGAAGATCGTCGCGAACCTTCCCTATAATGTCGGCACTAAAATGCTGGTTGATTGGATCACGGCCCGTCCGCGATTTTGGGAGCAGCTCGTGCTCATGTTCCAGCTGGAAGTCGCGCAGCGTGTCTGCGCCCAGCCGGGAGAGAGCGCTTATGGTCGGCTGGCTGTCCTGTGTCAGAGTGTCGGTGAGTGCCGTATCGCCATGGAGGTTCCAGCGCGGTTATTCACCCCGCCGCCCAAAGTTGATAGCGCCGTTATTGTGATCGACCCTCTGGATACGCCGTTTGAAGATCTCAAAGCTTTGGGTGAACTGACCCAAGCCGCGTTCGGCCAAAGGCGAAAAATGCTGCGAGCCTCTTTGAAGACCTACGCGAAACGTAAGGGGCTCGACCTAGCCGATTGGTTGGGAGCGGCAGGTGTTGACCCGCAGGCTAGGCCGGAAACGATCAGTGTGGCGCAGTTTCAACAATTGTGTCGCGGCGCGGCGATTTAGCAGCGTCTTTGTCTTCAAACACTTGTGGGTTCTCGGCGACGAACTTCTCGATTGTCAGCGGCAGGAATTTTGAACCGCCGCGTTTTAGATACCAATAGCCGGCTCCCGCACCGATCAGGGCGCCAATAGCATCGACGATCAGATCCCCCATCGTGTCAATGAGACCTGATTTTTGCATGTTCAGCCCGAACATAACATCCATGCCAAACTCAAAAATTTCCCAGATCGCCCCGATTGATACGGCGAATGAGAATGCCATCGTTGCAAGTAATAAGGGCGGTGCGGAGAGACGGTCACCGCGCACGAAGATCAGCATGATCACTGTACCGATCATGGCAAACGCAATCGCGGAGCCAGTGTGCATCACCGCATCCCACCACCAGAACCGTTCGTAGAAATCACCAATTTCACCTAGAAAAATCGTACCGACTAGGAAAAACACGACCGCTCCGATGAAACTTTTCGGCAGTCTCAGATCTGTCCAGCTCTCGAAAACAAACGGTAATAGGGTCAGACCGAAAACAACGGCCGCCAGAAACACCTGATCCCAACTACCTGTAAAAACACCCGCTATCGCAGACGCTGCCAGCAACGCCCAACTCACCCACGTAAAGACGCTATGGCTTCGGTTTTTGAGTGTTCCGTTGGTCATCCGAATAGAAGCGCACGAGGTCCGATAGGGTTCCCGTGTGCGGATGACTTTTTGAAATTATTGCCCTTCAATCAGACCTTTAACAAATCCGCTCAGCCAGGGTTGGCGTTTGCGGCGCATGCGTTCTGCTGTGACGATTGATAGAAGCTCGCCCATGGCACGGTCGATATTCTCATTGACGAGAACATAGTCATATTCGGCCCAGTGGCTGATCTCATTTTCAGACTTGCTCATCCGCTTGGCAATCACATCGTCGCTGTCTTGGGCGCGCGTGCGGAGACGCTGTTCCAATTCTCGCATGTTGGGCGGTAGGATGAAAATTTTGACGAGGTCATCCGCTGCGGCTTCGGTCAATTGCTGCGCACCTTGCCAGTCAATATCGAAGACGATGTCCTTACCGTCAGCCAGCGCCTCCTCTACGGGTTCGCGCGGCGTACCGTAATAATTATCGAACACGCGAGCATGTTCGAGAAGCTCATCCTCGGCTTCAAGTGCAGCAAATTTGTCCTTGGTGATGAAGTAATAATCTTCACCATCGCGCTCGCCCGGACGCGGAGACCGCGTCGTGACAGACACAGACATAGCGATTTGTGGGTCTTGCGCCAGCAAGCGCCGAGTCATCGTTGTCTTGCCTGCTCCACTAGGTGAGGAGAGCACAATCATCAGACCACGCCTCTGATCTTTCAATGTATCGAGATTGCTCATCGTTTCTGTTTCACCTCAGTCCCCGGTCCCTCTGTATTTTGCGCCATTTCGCGACGTTGCGCTCATGCTCTTGCAGTGTTGCAGCAAAAGCATGTCCGCCTGTCCCGTCCGCCACAAAAAATAGGGCGTCCGTCTCCGCGGGGTTCAGCACCGCTCGGATAGCGTCTGCACCCGGATTGCAGATCGGCGTCTTTGGAAGGGCGGGGATCTGATAGGTATTCCAGTCCGTTACGCGGTCAATTTCTGATTGGTAAATGCGCCGCCCGATCGGTTCACCCTGTGTGATACCGTAGATAATCGTCGGGTCACTTTGTAATCTTATGCCGCGCCGCAACCGATTGATAAAAACACCGGCTACCTTGTCGCGCTCCATGCCGATGCCAGTTTCTTTCTCGACAACCGAGGCCAAAATGATGGCGTCTTGCTTCGTTTTTATAGGCAAGTCCGGCGCGCGCTTATCCCATAACTCATCCAGCAAGGCGGTTTGCGCATTCGACATTTTCGTCAGCAATGCGGATTGCGTCATGCCGCGCGGAGTTAGGTAAGTTTCAGGAAGCAATGTGCCTTCAGGCGGTATGGTTGGCTCATCATCAACGAGCGTCATCGTGCTATCGAGCGCTCGAACGATCTGCGCTGACGTCATGCCTTCGGGGGCTGTGAACGGATAGAGAATGGCGCGTCCATTGGCCAGATGGTCATAAATCGACGCCATCGACGCGCCTGGGATGACAGCAAATTCGCCCGCCTTGAAGTTCGCTTCATTGCCGCGCATCCGCGTGACGAGCTTAAACACATCCGCATTATCGATCAGGCCCGCGTCCTCTAGGCGATTGGCGATGGATGACAGGCTAGAGCCACGGGGGACATCAAAGGTAATCGCCGTCTCAGCGCTCGGATCAGGCGCACGTTCATATCGGTAATTCAGGTAAGAATAGCCCGCGATCAACAAACCGATGCCGAGCGTAACCAACCCGCCGAGCGCGACAATGACCAGAGTGACGCGATTCTTCCGGCGAAGCGCCTTATCCTGTTGAGGTTGAGGAGCGCGAGCCATCAACGGCTCTAGTCGACTTTAGCAAAAATCACGGCGGCATTCGTCCCGCCAAAACCAAAACTATTGCTCATCGCGGCCTTGGCGTTGAATGGCTTAGCTTTATGCGGCACCAAATCGAGCGATGTCTCAACGCTTGGATTATCCAGATTGAGGGTCGGTGGGGCCATACCGTCGCGTAGAGCGAGGATAGAAAAAATTGATTCGATGGCCCCAGCAGCGCCGAGCAAGTGGCCCGTCGCGGACTTGGTGGAACTCATCAGGACGTTGGACGCGTGATCGCCAAGCAGCTTTTCGACTGCCTTGATTTCCAGCTCATCGCCCATTGGCGTCGAGGTGCCATGCGCGTTGACATAGCCAATGTCTGAAACCTTGAGCCCAGAATTGCCGAGCGCGGCTTTCATCGCCCGATAGCCACCTTCGCCTTCCGGCGCCGGGCTGGTAATATGAAAAGCGTCACCAGACAGACCGTAGCCACACAGTTCGGCGTAGATAGTCGCGCCGCGCGCTTTGGCGTGCTCATATTCTTCAAGAACGACAGCCCCCGCACCCTCACCCATCAAAAATCCATCGCGATCTTTATCATAAGGGCGTGACGCTTTTTCAGGCGTATCGTTGAATCCGGTCGTCATGGCGCGACAGGCCACAAAAGACGCAATTCCGAGGCGATTTATCGCCGCTTCACCGCCGCCAGCCACCATTACATCGGCGTCGCCATGCATAATGAGACGCCCCGCATCGCCTATGGCGTGCGCGCCCGTAGCGCAGGCTGTCACGACAGCATGGTTCGGGCCTTTAAGGCCATGTCGGATAGAGGTTTGTCCCGACGCCAGATTGATCAGCATAGCGGGAATTACAAAGGGAGAAAGACGCCGTGGCCCCTTTTCGTGCAGAGTGATTGAGGCTTCATAGGTGGTTTGCAAACCTCCTATGCCTGAGCCGAGCATGACGCCCGTGCGGTACTGAGCCTCTTCCCCAAGATCATTGGGAGCCCAATTGGCGTCCGCCAGAGCTTGGTCAGCCGCAGCAATAGAATAAAGAATGAAATCGTCGATGCGCTTGGCATCGCGGGCGCTCATCACACTGTCGGGATCGAAAGCGTCAGCGCGGTCTGGGAACTCGCTTTTCCGGGGAACCGGGGCAGCGATTTTGCAAGCAATGTCTGAGACATCAAAATTGGTGATCTTGCGGGCGCCGGAACGCCCTGCAAGAATATTTTGCCATGCGGCTTCAACACCGCATCCGACGGGCGTGACGAGGCCCAAGCCTGTGACGACAACCCGTCTTCGCATAAGGATGTGTCCTTAGCCGACTTTCTCGGAAATGAATTTGACGGCATCGCCAACAGTCTGAATGTGCTCAGCGGCATCATCCGGAATCTCGATGTCGAATTCTTCTTCGAAGGCCATGACTAGTTCAACATTGTCGAGGCTATCAGCGCCTAGATCATCGATGAAATGCGCGTTTCCAGTGACTTTTTCTTCTTCCACGTCGAGATGCTCGACAACCATTTTCTTCACGCGAGCCAGTACGTCAGACATAGATTTTCCTTGTTCGGCGCCGGACGATTCCGGCCAATTCTTTGGCTAGTTTGGGGTTAGTCCCTTGAAATACAACCCCAGCCGGGTTTTTTGCCCGCCCGCAAGTAGCACAGCAACTATCGCTTCGCTACCCCGCCAAAGGGGCTAAATCCCCAGTAAACTGCGGAGATCGCAGTATTAAATCATCGCCATTCCGCCGTTAACGTGCAGAGTTTGCCCCGTCACATAATTGGCCTCATCAGAGGCGAGATAGAGAGCCGCATGGGCAATATCATCGCCTGTTCCGAGCGTTCCCATAGGGATTCGAGCCAATGTCGCGTCACGCTGCGCCTCATTCAGCTCATCCGTCATGGGCGAGCTAATAAAACCGGGCGCGATACAGTTGACGGTGATGCCACGTGTGGCGACTTCTTGAGCCAAAGCCTTGGAAAAGCCAATCATTCCCGCCTTTGACGCCGCATAATTGGTCTGACCCGGGTTACCCGTCACACCCACGACCGACGTAATTCCAATGATTCGGCCTGACCGTGCCTTCATCATGGGCCGCAAACAGGCTTTGGCGAGACGAAAATAGGATTCGAGATTGATCTTGATGACATCGTCGAAATCATCCTGCTTCATCCGCATCAAAAGTCCGTCACGGGTAATGCCCGCATTGGCGATGAGGATGTCGAGTGATCCGCCGAGCGCATCCGCCGCTTGTCCGGGCAACGCATCCACAGCGTCGCCATCAGACAGATTCGCCGGTGTGATGACCGCGCGATCACCGAGCTCTGCCGCGAGTGATTCGAGTTTTTCAGCCCGCGTACCCGACAAAGCGACATGGGCACCCGCCGCATGGAGTTTGCGCGCGATAGCCCCGCCCAGACCGCCCGTAGCGCCTGTCACCAGTGCGCGTTTTCCTTCGAGTGAGAACATTCCCTATCCCTTCAACAAGTCTGCGAATTCCGCCAAAGCTTCCGGCGTGTCGAGCGGCAAGCCCTTCGCGTCCGGCAAAGCACGGCGCATCATAACGGACAAAACTTTACCGCAACCCGGTTCCGCGAACAGATCAACGCCATTATCGAACATGAATTGCATCGTTTCACGCCAACGAACGCGGCCTGTCACCTGAGTAACAAGGTCCGTGCGCAGCTGGATCGGATCCGTGACGGGTACGGCCTGAACATTATTCACCACGGCCACGCTTGGTACATTCATATCAACATCTTCCAAAGCGTCCGCCATCGCATCCGCCGCCGGTTGCATCAGTGAGCAATGAAAAGGCGCAGATACTGGCAGGATGACAGCCTTCTTCACACCGAGACCTTTCGCGCTACCCGCCGCCGCTTCAACGGCGCGCTTTTCACCTGAAATGACGATTTGACCCGGCGCATTATCATTCGCGATTTGGCAATCCCCTTCGGCCAGACCGGCAGCCACAACCGCTTCAGCTTGTTCAAAAGACGCGCCCAATAGAGCGGCCATAGCGCCTTTGCCCGCCGGAACCGCTGATTGCATCGCATTGCCGCGAATTCGGAGTAGCCGCGCCGTGTCTTCAATGGACAGGCTACCCGCTGCGCATAGCGCCGTATATTCGCCGAGTGAGTGACCAGCGACGAATTGCGCCTGATCCACCGTGATGCCGTGAGCTTCTTCCAACGCCGCCATCGCCGCCATGCCGCAGGCCATTAAGGCAGGTTGCGTATTCGCGGTCATTGTCAGCTCCTCAGCTGGCCCCGCCCACATCAAATCTGAAAGTTTTTCGCCCAACGCATCATCGACTCGGTCGAACACCGCGCGGGCTGAAGGAAAGGCATCAGCTAAGGCTTTGCCCATGCCCACGAATTGACTGCCCTGTCCGGGAAATGTGAATGCGAATGCCATGAATGCCTCGTCCAGCTGTTTGGCTGTGAAAGGCGAGTTCTAGCCGAAATGGTTCGGGGCTGCCAATGATTTACAGCCTCACAGATACGGCCATTTCTACTTGAAACCGCTTATCCCTCTCTATATGTGGCGCGCTTCACCGGTTGACGGTGGGTTTTCGGGAATGATCCCGTCCTACCCATCCATCGATGTTTGGTCTCACCTTCACGGGCCCACATCGCCGTCGCCACGATCTGAAGGACGATCCTATGGCTCTTTACGAGCATGTGGTGCTCACGCGCCCAGATATTTCCTCGACCCAAGTCGAAGAATTTATGCAAACCCTCGCTACCAAAATCGAAACTCTCGGCGCGACCGTCGAAGGTGCCGAATATTGGGGCCTGCGTAACCTCGCTTACCGTATGAACAAAAACCGCAAAGCGCACTACAGCTTGCTGAAAGTGAACGCTGAGCCCGGATTGCTGCACGAAATCGAGCGCCAGCACCGTATCAACGAAGACGTTCTACGTTACATCACGATCGTCGTTGAAGAGTTCAACGAAGAGCCGTCTGCAATTCTCAAAAAGCGCGAAGAGCGCAAGCGTCGCGACCGCAACTAGGAAAGGGCTAACATCATGGCAAAACAAGACATTCGCATTGAAAATCTGCCGTCCCGGACCCCGTTCCGGCGTCGTCGCAAAGTCTGCCCATTCTCCGGTGAGAACGGCCAGAAAATCGATTATAAAGACCCGAAGATGCTCCAGCGTTATATGTCCGAAAAGGGCAAAATCGCGCCGGCTCGTATCACGGCCGTCTCCCACAAGAAGCAGCGTGAGCTAGCCCGTGCGATCAAACGTGCGCGCTTCCTTGGTCTGCTTCCATACGAAGTTAAGTAGAGGAGCGAGACCAATGGAAGTCATTCTTCTCGAACGCGTTGAAAAACTCGGCGCCATGGGCGACGTTGTTAACGTCAAACCGGGCTTCGCCCGTAACTTCCTGATCCCTCAGGATAAAGCGCTACGCGCAACGAAGGCCAATAAGGCCCGGTTTGAAGCCGAGCGTGAATATCTTGAACAGCGTAATGCGGAAAACCGTGAACGCGCTGGTGAAGAGGGCAAGGGCATTGACGGCACGCAGGTCACCATGATCCGCCGCGCTGGTGATACAGGTCAGCTTTACGGCTCTGTGTCCGTCCGCGACGTCTATGAAGCGCTGATGCTCAAGGACATTTCGGTCAAGCGGAACCAGATCATCATCGACAAACCGATCAAAACGCTCGGTGTCCATGACCTTCTGATCCGCCTTCATGCTGAAGTTACTGTGCCGATCACGGTCAATGTGGCTCGCTCTGAAGACGAAGCCCTGCGTCAAGCCAAAGGCGAAGACGTGATTGCGACACAACAGGCTGAAGATCGCGCCGACGCCAACGAATCCGCTCAAGAACGGGCTGAAATCGCGGCGGAAATGTTCGACGGTGATGCCCCTGAAGCTGTTGCCGATGAAACTGTCACTGAAGGTGACGCCAGCGAAGGCGTTATGACCGAAGCCGACATGTCTCGCGCGCAACACCCAGAGCCAGTGGCTAAACCTGATGAGGCGGCTGTCGTCTCTACGGAGGAAGAGGAGTAATACTCCTTCTTCAGTCTTAAATAGAAAAGCCCGCCATCTTGGCGGGCTTTTTTTTTGGAATCACGACCATCCCCGTGACCCAAGCGCGGACCCTCATAAATCGGGCGCGCATTCAGATGCGAAAAATCCTCACGACACCTTAAACTATTTTTCCCACTGAATTAGCGAAGATTTGATATGCCTAGCGCATGTCGAAACCCCTGCCCCCTTTAAACTCTATCCGCGCGTTTGAAGTCGCAGCCCGCCATACAAGCTTTTCTAGAGCCGCCGAAGAGATTGGGGTGACGCCTGGGGCCATCAGCAAACAGATATTGGCGTTGGAAGACTATATTGGGGTCAAGCTATTCGAACGATTACCCGGCGGTCTTACACTCACACCGGCCGGCTATACCGTCAGATCCTCTGTCGAGCCCGCCTTCGATTTACTCTCAAGTGCGTTTACGAGATATTCTCGCCGATCGCCGCGCTCCAATATCTGTCGGATTTCGACGATGGCATCATTTGCAGCGCAATTCTTTGTGCCGCGTCTCGACAAGTTCAAAGACGAAGTACCAGACATCGAATTAGAAATTCTCACATCCCAACGTCTCGTTGATTTCTCCAGAGAAGAAGTCGACTTAACAGTACGTTATGGACATGGAATCTGGGATGACGTCGTGTCAACACAGCTCGTCAAAGGGCAGCTTGTCCCCGTTTGCTCACCCGTATTATTAGCTGACACTGACGAATCTGATCGAGACGATTTCATTCGCAACACTCGCCGTATCCAAATTCATTCATCGGACGAATGGCGGGCGTGGAGTCAGTTAACCCAGTTGGACCTAACCGATTCACGTCGCCCCTTCATAATAGAGGATACGCTCGTCGCCGTTGAAGCCACCCTATCTGGACAAGGCATCGCCCTATTACCGGAAGTCATCGCGCGCCATAATATTGAAAACGGAAATTTGACGACCTTTTCCGATCAACGACTTCCATGGAATAAGACTTATTTTATAACGCACACCCCGAACGCAAACCGTAACCCCGTTATAAGGGACGTGATCGCCTGGATTACAAAAGAAGTCGCGACGTCACAAAATCCGAGCGTGAATTTTTCGACACGACCTTCGGAAAATAACGCGATTCCAAAATGATCTTTGCTCCAGCAGTCTTGTGAAGCGCGACATCGCGTATGACTTCAGGAGACAAAAATGCGCTCAAAGATACATTTAATTTTTGGCAGCTTCGCACTCGCCTTAGCTCTGACATCGACAACCGCGTCTGCAAAGACAGTTGAATTCAGCTACGCACAATCTGAGCTTTCGACCACTATCGGAGCGGAACAAGTCCTCAAAAGAATAAGCATTTTGGCCGAGGATATTTGTGGTCAAGAATTTGATCATTTCTCGCCCAGGCATCAGATGAAAATCCAACGCTGCACACGTGAAGTCACACAAGAGATTGTTGAACAAATCTCTCACGTCAATTTGGATGTTGCATTGAAATTGGACTCGAAAGTCAGTCGAGCACAGCGCGATTATATCTAGAAAATCCCGAGGGGCGTTCCGATCGCCAAACCTATTCTGAATAGGGCTCACCCGTGCAGGATCGTGTACGGGTGAGGATTATCTTATTGGCCCAGAAACTGGACTTTAGCGACATCCATGATGAATGAGGTCTCTCCGAGGACTATCACAGCCCCTCACCCATTCGCAGCCAGCGGGGGACTCACCACCTCATTATTCTCATCGAGCAGCACGATGTTCGGCACATAACTCTTAGCCACTTCGGCGTCCATTTGGGCGTAAGTAATGATGATGATCTTATCGCCAAGCTGCACCCGACGAGCGGCAGCGCCATTCAAGCCGAACGTCTTAGAACCCCGAGGCGCGGTAATGGCATAGGTCGTAAACCGTTCGCCATTGGTGATGTTCAGGATGTCCACCTGCTCATTGGGCAGGATTCCCGCCATTTCTAGCAGGTCCTGATCGATCGAGATCGACCCTTCATAGTGGAGATCGGCCTGAGTCACCGTGGCACGGTGGATCTTGCCTTTCATTAGGGTAAGGATCATGGGGGGCTCCGATTGCTTCACACTCTATATAGGGTGTGATGAAAGCGCGCAAAAGGAGAAGCCACGTTTCTGCAAGGCTGCTCTGTGGCGCATTTATCCTACGTTCAGGAGGCTAAAATGGACGTTCTAATCCTTACAACGGGCGGCACAATTGACAAAGTCCATGACGTGCGCACGGAAACGCTCGTTTTTGACGGCAGCACAGCCGTCTCCGACATTCTGAAATATGGGCGCATTGAGTTTCCGCGCGTCGAAAGTCTCATGTCAATCGACAGTCTGGATATGACGGCTGACCATCGCGACGCGATCCTACGGGCCGTTATAGACGCCCCGGAAAAGAACATTGTGATCACGCATGGGACCGGAACCATGGAACAGACAGCGCAGCATCTGCTCGGCCATGTCCGGGGCAAGACCGTTGTGTTGACGGGCGCTATGCGACCGCAATCGCTGTGGCGTTCCGACGCCGAATTCAACCTCGGCGGCGCATTGATCGCGGCACAAACTCTCCCTCACGGTATTTATGCGGTGATGAATGGCTGCGTGATTCCCGCACGCGACGTGCGCAAAAACCTGCAGACCGGACGTTTCATCTAAGTTTTGCCCACAGCCCAGAGCGCGAAGGCATATTCCGTCGCCGTTTCCTTAAGCGATTGATAGCGCCCACTTTCGCCCTGATGCCCGGCTTCCATATTCATCTTGAGCAGGATTGGGGCCTCCCCCGTCTGGTGATCGCGCAGTCGCGCCGCCCATTTGGCTGGCTCCCAATAGGTCACACGCGGATCGGTCAGCCCACCCGTAATCAATATGGGCGGGTAGTCCGCTTTCTGAATATTCTCATACGGGCTGTAGCTGAGGATCGTCCGGAACGCGGTTTCATCCTCAATCGGATTACCCCATTCCGGCCATTCGGGCGGCGTCAATGGAAGATCCGTATCGCTCATCGTGTTCAGCACATCGACAAATGGTACAGCCCCGATCACGGCCCCAAACAGACCGGGATCTTGATTAAGCGCGGCCCCCACAAGCAATCCACCAGCCGAGCCGCCATGCCCCACGACCTTGCCGCGCTCCGTCCAACCGAGATTAACGAGGGCATGCCCAACATCAACGAAGTCATTGAATGTATTGATCTTACGGTCCAGCTTTCCAGCTTCGTACCAGCCATAACCCTTGGCCATCCCGCCGCGAATATGCGCTATGGCGTAGACGAAACCACGATCAACCAGGCTCAATCGGCCGGTACGAAAGTCCGCCGGAATGGTTAGTCCATATGAGCCATAACCATAGAGCAGAAGCGGGTTCGATCCGTCCGGCTTGATCCCTTTGCGGTAAAGTAACGTCACGGGAATGGTCTCCCCGTCCCGCGCCGTAATCTCTATCCGCTCCGTCACATAATCATCCGGGTCATGCCCGCTCGGCACAATCTGACGATGGACTAAGCTGCGTTCGCGCGTCGCCATATCATAGGCATAGACCGAGGCCGGAGTTGTCGGACTGCTATAGCTGTAATGGATCAGCGTCGTATCATATTCATAGCCACCGACGAGGCCGAGCGAGTAAGCCGCTTCATCCATTTCAATGGCGTGCTCCGTTTTGTCCGCCATGTCGCGGATAACGATACGCGGCAGGGCATTTTCGCGCTCCAGTCGAATAAGGTGACCGGAATAGGCCTCTAGGCCCAAGATCAGACGACCGGGCTGGTGATCGATATAAGAGGACCAATTCGCCGGATCACTTGTCTCGCCCAATGGCGTATTTGTTTGGAACACCGCAAAATCGATCGCGCCATGATCGTTCGACAAAATATACGTCACCCCGCCCTGTGGCGCGACATCATATTCGATACCGCTCCGACGCATCGCAAAGCAGACAGGGTTCGTCTCCGGCCTGTCCATCGGCACGGCCCAGACCTCACTGGTCGTATGATTATGGGCCGAGATAACAATATGCCTGTCATCGTCTGAACTGCCCACGCTCACGAAAAACCCTGGATCCGATTCCGTGAAGGCTGTGTTTGCCGCGCTGGACCTATCAATATCTCGATAGAGGACTTTTGACGGTCTTTGGTTCTCATCGCGCTCGACCCAGAAAAGGGTTTTTGAATCCGTCGCCCAGACCAGAGCGCCTGCGGCTGTATCAATACCCGTGAAGTCTGCATCACCGCCGGAGGCAGGACCAACAAACACTTGGTGGTTTTCAGCCCCCTTTAGATCCAGACTATAGGCAACACGGGCATGATCCGGGCTGTGACTCACATCGCCAACATCGAAAAATCCATCCGCATCCTGACTCAGCGCTTCGGCGTCCAGCAAGGTTTGCGCCGTGCCGCCCTCTCTAGGTTCGCGAATATAGGTGCCATGTTCCTGGCCCGCTTCAAAACGGTGGTAGTACCGCCAAGGACCATGCGGTAATTTCGTCGAGGACCGGGCGGGTTCCAGTCGGGCCTTCATCTCTTCGAATAGTGCCGTGTCGAGAGCCTTTAATGGGCTCAACGCCGACTCCGTGTAGCGATTCTCTGCCTCTAAATGCGTTCTGATGTCAGATGAGAGTTTCGAGGGGTCGCGTAGCACCGCCTGCCAGTTTGTATCCTTCAGCCATGCATAATCGTCGGTCCATTGATGACCGAAACGACTTTGTTGGTAGGGGCGTTTTTCGGCCTTGGGGGCGTTGGGCGGAGTGTTAGTCATGGCGCGTCGTCTAGGCCGATGGTCACGGACTGTTAAGGGCTTCTGCTTACCCTTTTTCATTGGAGGGTCGGTCTTTTGCCGCACCCCAGTCGTAGACCGGACACACAATGTCGTTGCCCGCCCAAGCTTTGGAGTTGGAGCCTGCCCAGCAGGTCGACACGCCCACGGATACCGTGCGTCGTCAATTGTCTCGGCGTCTAGCCGATGCGATCTGCTTACCTGCGTCAAAACTCACCCCCCAAGAACGCCACATGGCGGGCGACGTGTTGGTCGAGCTGCTCCGCTCAACAGAACCCGATATTCGTGAGGCCGTAGCCAAACGCCTCGTTATGCTCAACGAAGCGCCTCGGACTATCTTGGTCATTTTGGCTAAGGACAAGATAGAGATTGCCCGGCATGTTTTGGAGAACTCCAAGAGTCTGACCGACTCTGACCTCATCCATATTGCGCGGAAGGTCAAAGAGGACCACCGGAAGGTCATGGCCCAACGTCGTCACATCTCGGACGCCGTCGTCGACGTTCTCGTCGAATTCATGGAAGAGGATGTCGTCGAGACTCTGCTTAAGAATAAAGGGTCGAACCTATCCGACACGGCGATCCAGCGGATCCTGACCATTTCACGATCCCATCAGCCTTATGTCGAACTCTTGGTCAAACGCGATGAGCTACGCCCGAGTCATGGTCTAACCATGTATTGGTGGGCAGATGCGTCCAACCGTAGGCGGATCCTGCAACGGTTCGCAGTCACACGACATGTACTGCAAGAGAGCGCCGGAGATTTATACCCGCTCGCCGCACAAGATGGATGGCAAGATGCGGGCGTCCGCAAAGCCCTGCAATTTATCGAACGCCGCCAACGCAACCGCGCAGCCACAGAACGCTCTCCTTATGACAGCCTTGAACATGCGATTGAGGATATTGCGCGCACCGGATTAACGCGCAAAATGACCGAGGAAATTTCATATATGGCCGGAATTAAACCCGCCACAGGCGCGCAAATCCTGATGGATAAGGGCGGCCAGCCCATTGCAATTTTCTGTAAGGCGCCGGGCCTGAAACGTGACCACATGCGGACGCTTTGGAAAGGACTTGGGCGGCAGACCGAAACGCCGGACGGTCAAATAGATCCCGCTTTCGCGCGTGTTCTCGAGACCTATGACACAATCTCAACCGACAAAGCACAGACAGTCTTGCGCTATTGGAACTGGTCGCTGACGGCCTCCCTCAGCCCGGAGGTTTTGAAATATATCCAGAATGGCGTCATACCTCGCGAAGAAGACTTCGGAGCGGCGGCTATAACGGCAGCGCTCGTCTTTTCTCATCGAGGGTGAGTCAGCCAGGCGAAACGTTTGAAAGTCTAATAGGCATAAAAAAACCCAGCCATAGAGGCTGGGTTTATCTTGTGGGCGGTCGAGTGACCTATTCGGTTGTAGTCCGAACATAAAGGGCATCGTAATCCGCTTTGAACTTCATGCACTCTTCATCATCGAGCGCAAACTCGCCGCCAGCAAAGACGATATTGTCATATTCCAGCTTGATTTTTGAGTAGCAGAGTTCCCGCTCGACATTCTTTTCGAACTCACAACGACGTTCAACGGCATCGCGTTCTTCAGACACAAATTTGAGCCACTTACGAGCATTGCGCGATTCGCGTGACCCAGCCGGCACTCTGTTGAAGGCTTCGATAGCTTGAGCCCGGATCCGAGTAATGGGGGCATTATCCATTTCTGCTTCCGTCATGGAGCAATCGAGCCGCGGCGCGGTCTGCGTTGAATCATAAATACAGTTTGCAACCTGCATCCAAGATTTACCCGCGTCATAGCCGCGATCAATAGCGCTACGGAACGAGGTTTCAGCCTTACCGCAATCACCTTCGTTAAAATAAGCCTCGCCCAAAGCGGCATAAAGCTTAGCCGAATTTGACTGCTGTGCAGCCTCTTCTAAAATCGGAATCGCTTTCTTATACTCGCGAGCCGTCCGATAATATTTCGACAGTTCTTCAAGATTTTCCGGGGTCCGCTTCACACGACCACTATTCATCTCGCGAGCGAGAATTTGAGCCGCTTGGTATGGCATCTCGTAATAGGAGTAATATTGAATGACTTTTTTGATTTCCCGTTCGTCGGTCATAGCACCGCCGAGATAGAGCATTTTGTTGACTTCAAAGGCGTCCTGTTCACGACCGCCATTGCCCAACATTGACGCCCATGTGTTCCAAAGCGTCTGATCGCCCGGCCATTTTTGGATCATCTGTTTGACAATATCAGCCTGACGCTCAGGCATATTGAGATTGTTATAGAGGAAGTTCAGCAAATCAAAATGTTTGCGTTCCTTTGGGTTCGCACTGTTGAACCATTTCTCAGCCCAAGGTCGCGCCCGAGCATAGTCTTCGGCTTCCACCCAAGCTTGGACAAGGAGCTCAACATAAGCAGGCTTCTCTTGACCGCCTTGCGCAAGATAGTTTTCAAGAGCTGTTGCCCCTTCGCGGTACTGACCATTCACGATCATCAACTGGGCAATGACGACCTTGATGTTATCGACTTCGTTCGGCAGTAGGCCGCCTGCATTAATGGCGTCCTGAAAGGCGCGAAGTGCGCCTGGTGTGTTGCCGACATCATTATAGCTCTGACCCAGCATCTGATAGATCGTGGATCGTTCATAAGGGTTGAGAGCCACACCAGAACTCAACAACGCATTGAGAACATTGAGCGCTCCCTGCGAATTTTCCGCATTCATCATCTGAAGCGCTTCATTCACTTTTTCGCCGGCCTTGGCTGAGAACTGGCGACCTTCAACAGCTGCCTCTTCATCTTGCGCATAGGCCACATCTAAAGTCGCCGGAGCGATTATGCCGACGCAGGCAATGGCAAACAAGCTCGCTCCTAAAAGCTTTGCGCTTTTCGCTTTGAGGCTCATCGATCTCGGACGAATAGTCATGAACGTCTCCCGTAATCTTGTTTGGGTTTGAGTACGACGCGTTGCGCCGAACCCTCACCGAAAAAGCCTTTCGGCTTGTGTCGTGTCAGCCGAATTTACTCGGGAATGACATTGCCCCGCTCATCCGCAAGGCGGAATGTAATCCTTGATTCAACACCCGAGCGACCCACTGGGCGACCGTCTTGAATTTTCGGGTTATACTTCCACTTCTGGACCGATTTGACGGTCGGACGTTCGAACAAAGACTGGGTGCAATAGGTCGCAACCACGTCAAATGGCGCGCCCTCAGGGCTCACATTAAAGCGAACTTTGCAATGTCCAGACTTCTCCGCGCGGGGCGGCATGATCGGTGGAATACGAACGAGCGGTTGTGCGTCGCGATCGGACACAGTGATCTGAAACTGCGAGCGATCAATTTCCGGCGCTTCAAATTCTGGAACTGCGCCTTCCAACGACGCGATTGGCTCAGCAGGACGGTCAGCTTTTTGACGTTCAATCTGAGGCGGCGGGGGTGGTGTTTCGATCTTTTTGATCTCAGTAATTTTAGTCTCACGCTCAAGCAACTTCAAATCTTCAACCTTCGGGTTGATTTCAAAAGATTGTAGATCGAGCTTATCTTGAGGTTTGAATTCCTCAGAAATGAGACTCATCATTAGGACAAAAAGAACAACCGTAACGATTGCAGCGGGGACAATGGCTAACCAGCGTAAAAAACCCATAACGGCCTATCCTTCCTATTCAGTTCCGACCCGGGTGGTCACACCCAGATCTTGGAACAGCTCCTGAACACCCATAACGGTTCCGACGTCTGCATCGCGGTCCGCTTGAATGATGGCATTCGCCTTTGGTGTTTCGTCACGTAGCGCCGTCAAGATCGGACGAATTTCGCCAATCTTGTAAGGTCGCTTATCGATCCAGACATTAGATGCACTATCAACCGCCACTAGAATAGTCGGGTTCCAAGCAACATCCGTTGTCGCCTCAGGCTTTAAGGGCTCAAGGCCGGGAGTTTTAACAAACACCGATGTGACGATGAAGAAGATGAGTAGAATGAAGACGACGTCGAGCATCGGCGTCATGTTCAATTCGGTGCCTTCGTCTTCAAGGACAGTGCGAGAGCGTCGTGCCATAGTGTTACCTTATATCATTTACAAAGCAGCGTGACAAGCGGGTGGCGCAGAATAGTGCGTCACCAGCCAGACAGCCGTTAGGCCGTGTCTTTGACGACTTCGATTTTGGATTGCATGCCGCGTCCATCCAGCCCGTCTTTCAACTGAACAAGGATGTTGTGCTTCGCATCTGGATGGAAGCGCAAGATGACCGATGCACCGGGTTTATCAGCAAGTTGACGTTCGATGCGGGCGAGAACGCCGCCACAGGTCGACCGCAATGAGTCAACTGAACATTGGCTATTTTCGTCGACATAAACGGTAATCGCTGGCGGAGGATTAGTCGGTGGTGGCTGGTCTTCCGGCGGCGGTGGCGGCTGGGTCATATCCAGACCGGTTTCGTCAAGAAAGACAGCCGTCACGATGAAGAAGATCAGCATGATAAACACGATGTCGAGCATCGGTGTCATATCGACATCGGCTTCGTCGTCATTATTTCGGCGGCGGGCGCGTCTCATGGACAGTGCCTCCTAGTAAGCGCCGCGGTCGACGACGAGTTCGTCGGCAAACCGGGCGGTTTCGCGTGCGCTCCAGCGCGGCAGAACAGTGGAGAAGTAAAGACCCGAAAGTGCAGCCATCATACCGGCCATTGTCGGGATGGTCGCCCGGAACACACCACCCGCCATCAAGCGGGCTGAACTGGATCCGGAATAAGCCAACACATCAAACACGTCGATCATGCCCGTTACGGTTCCAAGGAGACCGAGCAGCGGCGCCAGAGCAACCAATGTTTTAATAAGGGCGACGTTGGAAATAGTGCGTTCTTTGACCTGACTGATCATTTCGTCACGGATTGCGAGAGCACGCCATGAAGACCGATCTGTGCGAGCCTCCCATTCGGACCTCAGCCGACTTTTCATCGGCTTGTGAGCCAGAAGATAATAAGCGATCCGTTCGAGAATGAAGGTCCACATCGCGAAAATAACAATCGCAATCGGGATGAGAACGGGGCCGCCCTGTTGCAGAAAGCCTTGAAGGCCGCCGATGATATTGCCCATTGGGTCGTCCTTTCGGGGTCAGTAGAATAGCGGCGAGACAAAAGCCTCGCCACAGGTTCAACCGCAGGTCCGCACAAAGTGCGCAGACCTACTTCAAGCTAGATTTTTGTAACCGGAGCCACACCAACCGAGCCAGCGCTGCGCGATTCCACATGACGCGCCACGATACCGGCAGACTGCTCTTCCAGTGTTGACTGGACGGAACGTGCCAGAGAGGCGGCAAAGCTGTGGATGATCAGCAGCGGGATCGCGACGATCAGGCCGAGCATGGTGGTCACGAGGGCCACGGAGATACCGCCAGCCATCAGTTGTGGATCACCAGCACCATAGATCATCATGGCTTGGAAGGTTTGGATCATACCTGTGACCGTACCCAGAAGACCAAGCAGCGGTGCGATACCAGCGATCAACTTGATGAAGTTCAGGCCGAATTCCAGTTTCGGGCTCTCTTGCAAGATGGCTTCGTCCAACTTCAGCTCAACTGTGTCGGCATCCGCATTCCGCGCGCCTTCATAGGCCAGCATAACGCGACCCAGAGCGTTGGACTTAGATGGCTGCGACTTCCGCTTCTGACCAGCAACCGCCATGCGGATGAGGAACAGACGGACAATCAACAGAAGACCAAGAAGACCAGTCACAGCACCCAGCAACATGATGATGTTACCAATGATACCACCCTGTTGAGCACGCTCCCACGGACCAGGACGCAAGTCGAAAGTCTTGAGAAGCTCGCCGCGTGTTGGGTCGATCGGCGCATAAACAACTTCACCTGCACTGGCATTCAACACGCGATCAGCTGCGGATTGAATGGCGCCACCGGGTTGAGCCGGAAGCAGAGACAGGCGCGGCAAATCTTCGCCGCCTGAGGATGGAGGGTTATATTGAAGGAACTCACCGCCATCTTCTGTGAAGGCGACAAAAGGACCAACGCGCGTCACACCAGTTTGACCATCAATGCCAGCAACTTGAGCGGAGAAACTCGCCACTTTGCGCTGCTCAACGATCTCTTCCAACATTGTGCGCCAGATAGCATTCAAATCAGATGTCGACGGCAAGGCGTCAGATTCTGCAACGCGTCCGAGAACTTCTGTCCGGTTCGGCAGTTGCGCCGTGATCAGTGAGCGATCCAATGTAGATTTGAATTCGCCGGCCATTGACCGTGCGAGGCCAAACACTTCGCCAAACTCACCTTGGGCCGCTGTAAGCTCACCCTTAAGTCCGTCGATCTGGTTTTGGTTGGCCGAAAATGTGCTTTCCACGCGACGCGCTTGAGCTTCGAGTTGTGCCAGCTCAGAACGAGCCCGACGCAATTCTTCAGTCTGCTGTGCTGCATTGGATTCGAATTCACGGACGCGTTGCGTGTTGATCCGATCCTGCTCGGCCGCATCGGCGCGTACTTGATTAAGCAGTTCTTGTATTGATGTAATCTGCGCGGATGCCGGAGCGGCAACGAGCAGGGCCGAACCCATCAGGGCGGCCATGGCGGATTTATAGAACTTCATGGTCTTGTCTTCCCTGTTGACTAGTTGGCGGCCGTGACGGGCGCGTAGATCACTTCCGGCGCAGCTTGTTCACGAGCAACGCGGATGGTTTGGCGAATTTGGCGAGAGTCGACATCGTCGAGAGGCACCCAACTGTCGCTGCCTGTGTCATAACGTTTGGCCGAACCATCGCGCTTATCGACAAAGATAAACGAGGTCCGTCCAAACCGGATGAAATCGACGACATTGCCCGGCTCTTCCGGATGAACACCTTCATAGCTTTCCGTGGAATAACCGTAAGTCGCCTCAATTTTATACGCGTTCAAAACCTGACGATATTGCTCGGCAGGCGAAACACTCGGATTTGCAAGAGCGTTCTGAACACGTGTGACGCGCGAGAGGCGCTCAGCTACACGGAAAGGCACATCAGCCTTAATCGCATCTTCAAGCGCAACCGCCATCCGCAACATCATCGGGCTCATGCCCTGCTTGATCTGCTCCACAGTGCCGAGCTGATTGCGAACGGAATTAATCTCCGACGCTTGGCTATCAAGGAAAATTTGCTGCTGCGCGACGAACAATTTGGTGTTGTCGAGCTGTTGCAGAACGGCGCGATATTCGCGAACCGCAGAGCCAGCAGTGTCATCAGCCTCTTCCACTTGGCGCTGAGCTGCAGCAGATGCCGCAGAAGATTGGCGCGCGGCGGAGAGGGCGGTTTCAAGCTGGGCCTGAGCCGGCAGCGCCGCGGTAAGGGCCATAGCCCCGGCGGCGCAGACGAGCCAGGCTCGCTTGGCGTTGGATGTGATCAGCATGGTTTCCTTCCAGGTCTGGTTCATGTCGTTTTCCCGTAATTCTTTTCGTTCACCGATAGGCTAGCTGGCATCAGATCCACCCTCACCGATTTGAATCGGTGCTGTCATAGTTCCAATAGCACTTTCGCCACGCGCAATACGGACGTTCTGGCGAAGACCCAGAAGTTCGGAGTTAGACAGCGGATCCCACTGTTTCGTTGCTTCGTTATAGCGGTAGCCTTCGGAACTATCACGCTCAAGATAGAGCAGCGCCAGACGCCCGAAGTGGATATAGTTGCCGTCGTAAAGCTGAGATTGAAGATCTTCCATCTCAGCGCCTGTGGCCAAAGCCTGACGTTGCTCTTTGTTCAGATCACAGACAGAGGAGTCAGGATCCGCCATGCAGGCCTGGAAGCGGTTGCCCTGCCGGTCGGCAATCGGGCTGACCCCAGAATAAGACCCAACCTGAAGACCGTAAGCTGCCTCAAAACCATAAAGCTGCAAAGCGCGGCGATAAACGTCGCTCACAAGCACGTCTTCGGCCTGCAAATCATCCCGTAGATCATCGAGAAGACCGAAACGGCGCTCAATCCGGAACGGCAAATCAGCAACCATAACTTTTTCAAGCTCGGCCACCATTTCGCGTACCATTGGCAGCAACTCCTCGCTCGCACTACTATCGTTAGCCAAAGCCAAGCGAGCAGCGAGCGAGTCGATCTCTTTTTGCTGTTCTGTAAGATAGTATTCGCGCAGCAAGACATTGGTGCGGCGATCAGAAATTTCTTTCAGGACGGATTCATACTGAGACGCGAGCGAAGTCGTCGTCTGAGATTGATCTTGGGCTTGAGCCTGACTGGCCGGGACCGCACCCAGGGCGATCCCAAAACAAGCAGCTGCGCACATGGCAAGCTGCCGGGCAGGTAGGGTTAGCACCACTCACGTCCTCCATTTATTGCCGGCTTCTTTAGGAGCCGTGCGAACGGTCGCCTACACGGACGACTTTTGTTAATCAATCATTACCTCGACCACCTCGCAACGGTTTTTTATAGTTTTTTTCCGTGGACAAGAGCGGCAAAATTTGCCTTGGCACCCGCAAAGAGAATGCTCAGAGCATCCTTATTGTAAACGGACGCGGTTCAGTCAAGCAACGACTCCCGCGCTCGGAAGGTTCCTTAAAACAAAACCATAAAATTTTTTAGCGGGAAACCACGTCACGCGTGAGGATGGCTGGGGTGGCTGGACTCGAACCAGCGGTACATGCTACCAAAAAGCATTGCCTTACCAACTTGGCTACACCCCATCAATCCGAACAGTAGAAAGCCGCGGCGCGACTCCTATCCGTCTGTGATGAGCGCGGCTTTTATGAGCGAGTATCAAAAAAGGCAACGGCGAAATCCGACGGATTGCACACGGAATACGCCTTATATCACCTGTGGCGAATCAGACGCCGCCCACGCGACATCATTCATGCCCTGTAAGCGCTCTGTATCCGCCTCTTTCCTTAATCCGTTCGACGTGGCACATATCGAAAAACAGTAAGAAACAACCTTTTTCGAAAGTGAGCATGCGTGGCTGACACTTCTCCTGCCTATTCCTATCCGCAAAAACGACTTAGCGGGACCAAGGTATTTTTCATCACGATCCTAAGTGTGGTGATTGGTCTTTTCGTCTTCTTCTTTCTTCTGGTTATGTTGCTAGCCTCCATCGGAGCAATGGCTGCGGGTTCAGACAAAGTCACCAAGCCGATCGTGCTTGAGATCGACCTTCGCATGCCAATTCTCGACGCTCCAGTTGGTCCAACCCTGTTCGCTGACAGCCCCACATCTATTGTTGGGATTGTACAATCTCTGGACCGAGCCAAGACCGATGACCAAGTCAAAGGCGTCTTCATACGCGGTGAGAGCGGCGGCCTTGCGCCTGCCAGCGCTGAGGAACTCCGCCTGGCGATCCTCGACTTCCGCGCATCCGGGAAATTCGTGGTGACCCATGCCCAGGGCCTGAACAGCACATCCGTTATTCCCTACCACGCCATCAGCGCGTCTGATGAAATTTGGCTGCAAGCGAGCACGTCGATGGCGACAGCTGGCCTCTATTCACAATCCGAGTTCTTTGGCGGCGTCATGGAAAAAATCGACGCCGAGCCACAATTCATTCGTCACGGCGCGTATAAGAATGCCGTCAACACCTATACGGAAGAGGGCTACACACCCGAACACCGCGAAGCGACAGAGAGCCTGATCACGTCGATTTTCGACAATACGGTCGATAATATCGCGGAAGATAGAGCTCTGCCCCGGGAAGACGTTCTGCGCCTACTGGCCACCGCACCTCACAGTGCGAGCGATGCTCTTGATGCGGGATTAATCGACAAGCTCGGCTATCTTGAAGAGATGAAGGACTGGATCGCCACAAAAGCTGGCGACGAAGACACGGTCTTCAAGTCCATCGCTGATTACAAACCGAAAGGGAATTTCGGCAAACCTGTCATTGCGGTCGTTGAAGGCCAAGGCACGATCCTGCCCGGAAGCGGCGGTGGCGACAATATCTTCTCGCCCACCACGAATATGGGCGGCGACACTTTGGCCGCAGGCTTAGACTCCATAATCGATGACGAAGACGTCAAAGCCGTCGTGTTCCGGATCAGTTCGGGCGGCGGCTCCGCTGACGCCTCTGACCAGATTATGGCTGCCGTGATACGCGTTCAGGACGCTGGCAAACCTGTTGTTATCAGCATGGGTCAATATGCGGCCAGTGGCGGCTATTATATTGCTGCCCCAGCCGATCACATCGTTGCCCTGCCCCAGACCATTACTGGATCCATCGGCGTATTTGGCGGTAAAATCGCGCTGGAAGGTGCGTTTGCCAAGATCGGTTACAATATCGACGGCATCCGGGTCGGCGGCGACTATGCCGGCGCCTATAATGTGGACGAGCCTTTCACTGAAGCGCAACTCGCTGGCTATCAACGCACCATGGACAATATCTACAATAACTTTGTCGGTATTGTCGCAGACGGACGAAATATGCCTCGCGAAGCAGTCATTGAAGTCGCTGAGGGCCGAGTTTGGACAGGTGAGCAAGCTTTAGAGCGTGGACTTGTTGATGAGTTGGGCGGCTTTGACACGGCGCTGCGGGCGGCCAAGCGCTTGGCCGAGATGGACGAAGATGCAGACGTTCGCATCAAACGCTTCCCACGCGCAAAGACGCGCGAAGAACTGTTCAACGATCTGTTTTCCGGAACAGTCAGCACTGGGCGTGATTTGGAAACGCTGAGTGCGCTGATCAATATGCCGGAAGTTCAGAACGCTTTGAAAGCCCGTGAAGCCCTCTCCGCACAGGGTCACGAACTGAAGGCGACGCTCCCAGACTTTCTAGAACGCTAACCCTGCGTTAGCCTGCTATAGATTCCTTAGGGGTCAAATTCGTTGACCCTGTGGCCATCTTGGAATGCACGACAGCAATCCGTTTCGGACTTCATCAGCGTGCGGACTTCACGGAAGGCCGCACGCTGGCTGCTGATTGCGCCACAGTAAAGCTCAAGATTCTAAGCGAATAACCATCTGGCCTACGCCGCACACGATAAGCCAATACAAAAGGCGTGACCGTCCTTAGCGGTGACACCTTCTGTTAGCGATGACAGTGTCGGTTAGTGAGGGCTCTTGGCCCAGAGGCTCGACCTTCCGCGGTAATAATCGCCAGTAGATGATCAAGTTTGATCGTCCCGGCTTTCAAACTGAGATGATCTTGGCATAGGCGATACGTGCGCGGCAAAGCCCCTCTGATCTCGGCCCCTTCCAGCCCTTTAGACACGCCTGATCGTTGACGGCCTAACTGTATACCGATGCACGGCCGGCCCAGCGCTAACCACTAAGGAAAGCGTTTACAGTCAGTCGTCAGTCATTCGAACTATGTCGTCAGCAGAGACTGTCCGGGCTCACTCTGCAAGTCTTCCATAAAAAAAGCGCGCTCCGAAGAGCGCGCTTTCAATTTGAGATCAGTTCAGCCGGATCAAACCGGCTGTTCCGGGCTTTCTAGAAGCGCTTCGTGACATTCGCGAAGAATGTACGACCACCGATATCGTAACCGATACCACCGAGACCGGCGAGATCATTGTTATCCGTGATTGGAGGCGCATCGTTAAAGATGTTGTTGACGCCAACGCGGACTGCATATGTGTCCCGGTTGAATGTCAGCGACATGTCGTGGACCCAATACTCGTCCAAGCCATCATACTGGATACACGGGCTAGTAGCCGTGCGATCGTTTGCTTGGACACAACGACCGAAGCCTGAAGTCAGGATTTCGGTATCAACATCACCAGCCAACTGACCTGTTGCAGGGTTATCTTCGTTGACGAAGTTTTCGATCTGGCTGTCAATGTAACGTGACTGGAACAGGAACTGGAAGTCTTTGTAGCCAAAGACGTTCGTCAGATTCATGCGCCATTCCGGGTTACCAAACTCACCAAGATCATTGTCGAGGATCGTCCCGTTAGCCAGGAACAACTCTTCAGTCTGTGTCAGCATCTGAGTTGCACGACCGATCAAACGATAATCAATCGGAGCGTCAAGGAAGGAAGGCTCAACATCGAAACCAAATTCGAGGTTGTAATCGATACCTTCGACGATTTGCTCACCAAGGTTTTGGTTCGTCGCCGAGACGAAGCTGATTTCACCTGAGGAGTCATTACCCGCAACCCGAGGATCACGTGTGAAGAACGCACAAGTTGGGTCGTCAAGGTTAGTCGAGTTATAGCAACGATTCACAATCGTAGTGCCCGTCAGTTGATCGATTTCATCCCGAACTTTTAGTTCGAAATAGGTCACTGCGACGCGGAAATCAAAATCATCCATCCATGGCTGATCAAAAGTGAGACCTGCAGAAAACGCTGTTGACGTTTCAGGCTCTAGATCGGGGTTGGATCCGCTGGCAATACGTGTCGGTGAGCCGAGGAAGCCCGCACTTGGTGTACCAAGCCCTGTTGTACCCAAAGAGAAGGGGTCCGTTCCAGGAATGTTGAAGGGTCCACCGCCATTGACACAACGTGCGATCAGATCCGCAGCGCGCTGATCATTCGCAGGGATATATTCCCGCGTATCAGGAGTTGATGGATCATTATCGGCATCAATGAACTGGATCGCAAAACCCGGAACCCGGCAAGGGTCAGCAGGGTTTTGGAAAGCAACAACACGACCACCAAACTGATCACCGACGGACGGCGCACGGAATGATGTGCCGTATGTCGACTGGAATGAAAGCCAATCTGTTGGCTGATACTGACCCTTAACTGAGTAAGTTTCAGCACCACCGAAGTTGCTTTCTTCCGTATAACGGCCAGCAAGGTTGAGCGTTAGAGACTCGATAAGTGGCTTGTCTTTAACCAGTGGGATCTCAAGTTCACCAAAGATTTCCTTAAAGTCACGTTCGCCATTGGCGCCCGGATCGCTTGTGAAGCCCAAAAACTCACCTGACAGAGAAGTGCGTGTTTCGATTTCATCCTGACGATATTCAGCACCAATACCGATAAGGACAGTATCACCAAACGGAATGTCAAAGAGGTCACCTGAAATATAACCAGCAAAGACAGTCTGGAACACTTCCGTGTCCGTCAGACGGTTCGGGAACAGGTAAGCTGTATCATCAGGATCTGTAAATTGACCACCGAACAGGAAGGTCGGCTCAAAGAAGTTCAATGGACGACAATCGACCGTTTGTCCTTCATTTGGGATTGTCCGTGAATCACAGACAAACTCACCTGTAGCGGCGTCGAAGCGTGTGTTCGTGAGCGTCTGCTCCAAACGCGGCACATATGGCAAGCCACTGACAGAGTCTTGACCGCTTGAGCGGGAATAGCTTCCGTAAACATCGTAGCCGAAGTTGCTCATAAAGTCGTTGTCAAGGAACGGTAGATCGCCCTTGAAACCACCGATCAAGCGCGATTGCGCAACAGACGTATCTGCGACTAGGCGCGTTTCGAAGAACAGAGTTGTTGGACGACCTAAGTTAAGAGGATCGCCGAAGTTGCTTGGCCCATAAGTCGTTGGGATCTGAAGACCGACTTGGTTTGGACCTTCTGTGTAAGTCCGGCGCTCACCGTAAGACGCTTCGAAATAGGCTGTCATGTCACCATATAGACCGGTGTCATATTCACCAAAGGCGAAGATAGATGTACGCTCAAAGTCCGGTGCGAACGCCGCATTAAATTCTTCTGGGAAGTTAAGCAGACGCTGACCACCGACACTGTCGGGCTGTAGAAGATCACCGGTGATACCAACTCGCGACCAGTTTACCGGAAGCCCAGGAACATTAGCCCCTGGCTCATAAGCAATGAAGCCTGCGGGACCGAAACCGGCAGAACCACCAGCAAATTGCCCATTACGGCAAGTATCGGGGTTATAGATTGTGCCACTTGCGCCGATAGATACAGACGCACGACAGCCATTGGCATACGGCTCGTAGAAATCAGTCAGAGCAGTTTCGTTAAAGCCATCGACTTCATTGTGCTCAACAGCGACGCTGATAAAGCCATTGTCATTAACAAGACCCGCTTTGGCGGAGTAGACTTCCTGATGTCCGGCATTGCCAGCAAATTCAGGCAATGTTGCGAAGACGTCAAATTCCAAGCCTTCAAAACCGCGTTGCAGCTGGTAGTTGATAACACCGGCAACGGCGTCAGAACCGTAGATGGACGACGCGCCGTCCAGCAGGATATCAACGCGCTCGACGAGCGTACCTGGGATCAAGTTCAAATCTGGGTTGGATGGCGCTCCGCGAACACCCGCTGGGGCGAGGCGGCGACCATTGACAAGAACCAGCGTCCGGTCGGCGGTGAGACCGCGCAGAGCTGCGTTTGATGCGCCAGGACCGTTATCCGTAGCAAGACCCGCAGATGTCGAAACACCGGTCGTGATTTGCTGACCCTGAACAACTGTTGTTTGCTGAAGAAGATCAGCAGCGTCGACAAGACCAAGATCGCGAGCCAGCTCGCCATCAACAACCTGCAAAGGCGAAACGGATGTGAACTCATTCCGGCGAAGACGCGAACCGGTTACGACGATCGTATCTTCGTCTTCGGCAAAATCGTCCAGCTCTTCAGCAGCTGTTGTCTCTTCGACTTCGTCTACTGGCTGATTGTCCTGTGCGTAAACTGGAGCGGCAGCGAACAGAAGCCCTCCAAGTATAGACGTCTGCAGGAGACGCGCCTTGTCAAGAAATGTCATTCTTGTACCCTTCGAATGTGATTTGGGCGCGGGACCTCCCCTGCGCACTTGGTTTCCGTTAAAAATTAGAAAGGCGAGTCGAGCAAGTCCCTATATGGATAAAAATACAGAAAATTTTCCCTTTTGACCAAACTGTTGCAAATTTGTCACCTAAGTCGGTCAGAACTCGCTCCATCTTAAGTCTATGGCAATAATAGGCGTCCTGCCCTTTGCTCTTTCCAATCCCTGCGATTGATTGCTACACCTTTAAAACAATTCAAACGCGTTAAACGCGTCGTTTCGGGACTCGATCATGATGGCTGCAGTAGAATATAAACGGTCAATCACTCAGGCGGCTGTCTATATAACATTGGCGGCGATTAGTACGACGCCGGCATGGGCCGCGCCTCTCGACCCAGTCTACGCGTGTGCGGAGGTTGAGGATTCAACAGCCCGCCTGGCTTGTTACGACGCGGCCGTCGGTCGACTTCAGCAGGCTGAAGCGAGCGGTGAGTTGACGACCGTTCTCCGATCAGAAGTTGAAGCTGTGGAGCGGGATGCGTTCGGATTCAATCTTCCCGCTTTGCCGCGACTTAAGGGCTTATTCGGTGGCGGCGATAAATCATCCAAAACCGCTAAACCGTCTGAGCGTGACGCCTTGACCGCGCCCGTCATCAAATCAGAGAGCGCCTCACTGACCCGTGAAGTCGACGCTAACCAAAGCCTTTCAGAAGCCGTATTGCGACCTGCCCGGGAAATCGAAGACATACGGAACATTACACTGGGCCTACGGTCGACCAAAGAATTTGGCGGATCGAAAAAGATCCGCTTCTATCTCGATAATGGTCAAGTATGGGATCAGCAGGATACGCGCCGCGTCCGAATTCCAAAGGATAAAGCGGGCCGGACCAACACGGTTGAAATCCGCAAGGCGTCGTTGGGGTCATACCTTCTGAGGGTCAATGGCGAAGGCGCCGCAATCCGGGTCCGCCGGGTCCGCTGATCTCACGGAACTGTCACTGAGGCGGGCTGGACGGAGCTAAGCCGGCGCTTTAGTCGATACGAAGCGACTTATCACAGTCACCCAGGACGATAAGGCTTAGGACGTTGAGCATTCCATTCATCAAAGATTTCACCTTCGATTATGGGGTTGCAGAGCAGCTCAGCCCCCTGATCGTCCGTGTTATCGCCGACAATCCCGGGCCCTTCACCTATACAGGCACGGGCGTATATATCGTCGGCGCCGGTGACAGCGTCTGTGTGATCGATCCCGGCCCGACGACCCCCAACCATGTGACGGCCATCGACAAGGCCCTAGAAGGCAAGTCCGTCAGCCATGTTCTGGTCACTCACCATCATATTGACCATAGCCCCCTCGCCGCGCCTTTGGCAGCCAAGCATGGTTGCAAGGTTTATGGCTACGGCACGCAACCCGTCGCGCCACAAGGCGGAGAAATCCGGCTGGAGGCGGGCGATGATCTCTCTTTTAAACCGGATGTCGAGATCCGCGACGGCCATCGGTTCGAAGGGCCGGATTGGACGATCACGGCAGTCCACACACCGGGTCATACGTCCAACCATCTGTGCTTCGCTTTGAAAGAAGAAAACACCTTATTCTCCGGCGATCACATTATGGGCTGGTCGACCTCAGTCGTCTCACCGCCCGATGGGGATATGGGCGACTATCTGGCGTCGCTGAACCGCGTCTTGGACATGGACTTCGACATCATCCGTCCGACCCATGGTCCAGCAATCACAGAGGTCAGAACGTTTGTTCAGGCCTATATTGACCACCGTTTGGCGCGAGAGGCCCAAATCATCAATGCGATTGACTCTGGTCTGACCTGCATTGGGGACATTGTCGCCAGCCTTTATAAAGACGTCGACAAGCGTTTGCATCCGGCGGCGGCGCACAGTGTTTTATCGCATCTGATCCATATGCGGAAAATCGGCCGCGTCGTGGCGACAGGCCCGGACGGTCTGCGCCAAGAATACCAGATAGCGGCTTAGGTCGCCTCAGATCACCACGCGGGCGAGCGCAAGTGCGCTAATCCGCCAACGCATCCAAGAATTTTTTGACCCGCGCCGCATTGGCGCCAATGTCAGACAGTCCAACGCGGCTGATCGACCGGACATCAACCCGGGTTCCATCCCCTTGCGCTGGGCGCAGGCGGATCGAAATATCATCTTCAAAGCCATACCAGAAGGTGGTCGCCGTCGCTTCGATACTGCCAGCTGCACTGTCTGAGTCCTTGATGGCCCAGCCCATATCGCGCGCCACCTGTTCAACTCGGCCAAAGACTACATCTGGCGCTTCACTCAGGACCAGCGTACGAATTTCTGGATAGGCCTGCGTTTGCAGGGCTGACACTAGCTTTGTCACGGGTTCGCCATTCGCATCGCGTTGCCGCGTGGGAGCTCGCTTACCCGCATAATCGATTGTATTTACGCCTTTGACGGCGTTGCGTTCGGCCATAATCGTTGCCCCAAACACGGGCGGATCTTGCGTGTCCGTCGTAATATCGTGGATCAGCGGCAAGCTTGCGACTTTAGCTTGCGTCGCTTTGAGGTTAGCAAATCCTGCGATTGGGATGATGATTGCGAACACCGCAATAACGATGCCTTTGCGAGGTTTGATCAGCAATGCGAAAGCCAGCGCGATCAATCCGGCCACCAGCGTCGTGATCAGCAAGACCGGGCCGACTTCCCGTGTCAGAGTGCCGAGCCCGAATTGCCAAGACCAGAGGCCAAACTTCGCGCCAAATCCGGCAAGGATAAACACCAGCGGTGATAGAATGGTGAGACCCAGCGTAATGCGCAGCACCCAGCGCCGCGCAATCATCCGCTTCTTCTCGCTTGTGTCGAGATCGAAAACCTTCGGCTCAGGCGTTTCGGTCACAACCGGATTGTGATCAGGGTTGTCAGTCGGCTCGGGAGTTGGATCAGTCATGGGCGCGCTTTAGCTGGGCTTAGGGATAAAGACGAGTCTTCTCCCACGCATCACCGGACCGCGTGAACAGGATGCGGTCATGCAGGCGAAACGCACCGTCCTGCCAGAACTCGATAGAATCTGGGACCACGCGGTAACCAAACCAATGATCGGGGCGTGGAACATCGGCATCCTCAAACCGCGCTTCGGTTTCTTCCATTGCAGCGATCAAAGCGTCCCGGTCTGCAACCGGCTGTGATTGTTGGGAGGCCCAAGCGGATAGTCGCGACCCCCGCGCGCGGTTGCGATAATAGGCGTCCGACGCGTCAGCTCCCACTTCGATCACCGATCCACGCACCCGCACTTGCCTGCGTTGCGTTTTCCAATGGAAACCAAGCGCGGCCTTGGCGACCTCACCCAATTGCTGCCCCTTGGCGGAACGAGAATTAGTATAAAAATCAAATCCTTCATCGCTGAGTCCCTTTAGCAAGACGATCCGCACATCGGGCTGTCCGGATCCATCAACTGTGGCCAAAGACATGGCGTTTGGATCATTCGCTTCCGTGGTCATCGCCTGTGACAGCCATTGATCGAACAAAGCCATGGGGTCGGCGGCGTCAATCCAAGACAGATCTCGCTCGCTCGTATCGGACAGGTAATCTGTCGCCGATGGAGAGGATGGAATGGACTGGGTCATGCGATATTTTTCTCGAATTATGATCCGTTAACTACGTCCGTTAGGGGGACGTTGACTCTCTGTAGCGCAATTTAGGATTAGTTAAGTACAATGTCCCGCACATATTGAATAGGATGCCCGCCTCAATGACTCGCCAAAAAGCGCTTCTGATCCTCGGTTGCCCGATGAATGCTCGCGAAGCCGATATTCGCGGCGCTTGGCGTAAAAAGGCGAAGTTCTTTCACCCGGACAGCCCCTACGCCAATATCGGCGCGTTCATGCAGGCCAAATCTGCCTTCGAAACGCTCATCCCTCCCGCACCGCAAACGATGCGGGTTCGCGCGGGCGCACGTCGGTTCTAGGCCTTACAGATTTCCCCTAGATAGAGATCAGGTAACGAATTTCTTCGTTTCGATCCTCGGTCAAGCGCGGAATTAAGAACGCATCGACAACAAACCAGATCACCGTCACGACAAGCCCCACGACGCTGAGCGATAGCAAAAACATAATCACGGCTGACCCCGTGCGCCCGAGATAGAATCGGTGAGCCCCCAGCAAACCCAAAAAGAGCCAAAGTACATAAGCGCCTGCGACAGATTTCTTTCTAGCTTCGAACGCTAGGTTTGCTTGCATATCTCTGCGGATAGATGGATCAGCGAGGCTATTCATTATTGTCTCGGTCTTGCACACGGTTTGGCGTTTCCCGTCTTCTCTACAATGGGAGCGCCCGCAAGCAAACGCGCATTTGTGATGCCAACAGACACAGTCGACCAAGCCGCTGGCATCACAATACTTAAGCCGCTAAGTCAGCGGCCATGTCGTTTAATTCCTATGGTCATTTGTTCCGCGTCACGAGCTGGGGGGAGTCGCATGGCCCCGCCATTGGTTGCGTCGTCGACGGCTGCCCGCCGCGCATTCCCCTGACAGAATCCGACATCCAACCTTTCCTTGATGCGCGCCGTCCCGGCACGTCGCGCTTCGTCACCCAACGCCGTGAACCCGATCAGGTGCGTATCCTGTCTGGCGTGTTCGAAGGGATGACGACCGGAACGCCGATCAGCCTGATGATCGAAAACCAGGATCAGCGATCCAAAGACTATTCTGAGATCAAAGACCGTTACCGCCCCGGCCATGCCGACTACACTTATGATGCCAAATATGGCCATCGCGACTATCGCGGCGGCGGACGGTCCAGCGCCCGCGAAACGGCGACCCGGGTTGCCGCTGGGGCCATCGCCCGCAAGATAGTCGGCGACGTCACCGTGCGCGGCGCGGTCATTTCAATCGGCGATCAAGACATTGATCGCTCACAATGGAATTGGGACGAGACTGGCAACAATCCCTTTTGGTGCCCAGATGCCGCCGCTGCTAAACAGTGGGAAGACTATCTCGACGGTATTCGCAAATCGGGAAACTCGGTTGGCGCCATCGTTGAAGTCCAAGCGGACGGCGTGCCTGTGGGCTGGGGCTCCCCCGTCTATGCCAAGCTCGATACAGAGATCGCGGCAGGCCTGATGAGCATCAACGCTGTCAAAGGCGTAGAGATCGGCGACGGCTTCGCCGCCGGACGCGCCAAAGGCACAGATAATGCCGACGAAATGAGGATCGGCGAAGACGGCCAGATTGAATTCCTCGCCAACCACTCCGGCGGCGTTCTGGGTGGGATCAGCAGCGGTAACACGGTCGTCGCACGCCTCGCCATCAAACCCACCTCCTCCATGCTCGCCCCGACTCGCTCAGTGAATGCGAAGGGCGAAGAGGTCGACGTTGTTACTAAAGGCCGCCATGACCCCTGCGTCGGCATTCGCGCAGTTCCTGTTGCTGAAGCGATGATGGCCTGCGCCCTCGCCGACGCCTTCCTGATGCACCGCGCCCAAATCGGATAATCTCTATGCTCCACCTTCTCCTTATCCCCCCGGCTTTTGCGGGTCTTGTCGGTCTTGTCGCTTGGGGTGTAACCAAACGTCTGTCTGGGAAAGACCTCAAGGCCTTTGATCAAGCGCCGCCACTCCACCGCGACACGGACCCGAATAGTGACGGGCTCAAAGTCGTGAACGACTATCTGGTCGAGAACTTCATCAAACCGGCCCAAGCCGCCAATGCCAAAACCGGCTGGGAGAATAAGCGTGAACGTTTTGAGCAAGCGGGCCTAGCACGGACCGATCTGGTGGCTGAATATCGTGACGCCACTGTCGAAATGAACGGCCAGACCGTGCATGGTCGTTGGACCTTGTTGCCGGGTTACGACCCGGACCGACGCATTCTCTATCTACACGGCGGAGCGTTCACTGTCGGGTCTGACATCTCGCACCGTCCGATCACATGGAACCTCGCCAAGCGGACGGGATGCGCTGTATTCACGCCGAATTATCGGCTGATGCCAGAAAACTCGCGCCGTAATACGATTGAAGATAGCCGCGCAGCCTATCATTGGATTTTGGACAATGGGCCGGATGGTCCAGCGCCCGTCGAAGCGCTCGGCGTGGCGGGCGACAGCGCTGGTGGCAACCTGACCCTGATGATGATCAATTATGCGCGTGATCATGGATTGCGCCAGCCTGATGCGGCCTACGCGCTGTCCCCGTCGTCAGACGCCACCGCCGCATCACCAACGTTCAAAGAGAACATCGAAACCGATCTGATGCTGCAGCCCTTGTTACGCCCATTGCTTAAACTGCCGCGTCCGCTTCTACTTGCGGGGATGCGTTACACAGCCAAAATCAACCCGTCAGACCCAGACGTCAGCCCAATCTTCAATGACCTTAGCGACCTGCCACCCACCCTTGTGCAAGCCAGCCAAGAAGAGATGCTGTATGGCGACGCCGTGCGTTATGTGAATAAAGCCAAAGCCGCCGGATCGCCCATCGAGCTACAGGCTTGGTCGCATATGCCGCATGTGTTCCAAATCTTTGACGATGTGCTGCCCGAAGCTCGCGACGCACTTGATGAAGCTGGGACGTTCTTCCGCAAACACGGAGTCGCCAAACCTTGAAGCATCCGTTTCGACGTATCGGGGCCTATCTGGTCGACTATGGCGTGATCCTTGTCTGGTTAGCCGCGCTGTTTGCAATGGCCAGCTTAGGCTGGCTAACAATCAGCATACCAGAGGTCTTTTCGACGAAAGCCCGTTGGATCGCCCAAGGGCAAGCCTTTCTGATGGTGACACTGCCTGTCTGCCTATATTTCATCCTCTGCGAGATGGCGGGGCGGAAAGCGACGTTAGGCAAACGGGTGATGAAGCTGACCGTTGAAGGGCGTCCGGCGAAGGTCATCCTGCGCAACATTTTGAAATTTGCGCCATGGGAAATGGCGCACACCGGCATCTGGCACGGCATGGATGTGCCGTTCGGTAGCGCCCCGACCGCTTTGGGCTGGTCCCTCTTTGCGATCTCTATGGGTCTTTCGGGTCTCTATCTGATCTTGCTTTTCATTGGCGATGGACGCCCGCCCTATGACAGATTGGCGGGCACACGGGTCACACGTCTGAGCTGACGGCAACCATTAACCATTCTTAAACCGCGCATGAACGCACGGCTCAGAGTGGCTTCAAAGAGCATCCCCTAGTTACATCTCATCGGCGGGACTTCCCCCAGCCCGAGCCAACCAGGAGATGTTTCCATGCGAAATACTTTTACAAAATCCCTGGCTGCCGTCTCCCTGGCCGCAGCTGCCCTCGCCCTTCCGACAGTTGCGTCGGCTGGCGATTACCGCAAATGCAAAGACACTGAAGCTACAATTGCCGGCGGCCTAATCGGTGGTTCGCTCGGCACCGTCCTTGGCGAAGAAATCGCAGGTCACGGTGACAAGACCGAAGGCGCAATCGCCGGAGCCGTCATCGGCGGCATCATCGGCGCGGCTATTGGTGACGGCGCGAGTGATTGCGAGAAAGATGGCCGCATCTACCGCAATGGCCGGGTCATCAGCACCTATCAGAATGCCAATTATCGTCAGCCTGCCTATCAGACAGTCGGCCATAATGGACATCAAACACGGTCTCGCGGTCATCGTCCGCACCATCGCGGCTATGATGACCGCCAGCGTCAATCCAGCTACGGCTATTCGTCCCGTCAGCACGATCGCGACTTGCGCCGCATCGACCGCCGCATTGACCGGTTGCGCGATGAACGCCGCGATCTGAAACAGCGTCAACGCTATGAGCGTCGCGGCCGCTGGATCCAGCGGCGTCTGAACGAGATCAGCTATGAGCTGGATCATCTGAAGGATGAGCGTCGCCGGGTGAAGCGCGCCTACGATAATCGTCGCGACCGTCGGGATTATCGCCCCCGCAACCGCCGCGGCCACTATCACGGTCAGACGGTCTGTTACTCAGATCACTAGCCCTATTCGGTCTCATCGGTGGACGGTCCGTCCCATCTAGCCGACCTACTGAAGAGCTGAAGGAACCCCGGTCCGAAAGGATCGGGGTTTTTTCGTCTAAAAAGAGAAATGGCCCGACGCTTGCATCTCCTCAGGGGAACCCGGCGCCTCACTTCGACAAAGCGACGGACAAAATAGATAGCAGGAGTTCGACATGAAACTATTTCTATTAGGCGCTGTGACGCTGGCGGGGTTCGGCGCACCGATGGCCGCGAATGCGCAGCTTTTTGGCAGCGTGGATAATAACACGCTACTTTATGGCGGTGCCGGGGCTGGGCTCGGGGCCTTTGCGGGCTCACAGATCGCCCCGTCCGGCAATCGAACAGAAGGCGCTGCGATCGGTGCGGTCACAGGCGGGCTTTTGGGCGCAGCCTATGGCAACTCTCAATCGACCTATTACGGAAACCCTTATGCTGGACAGTTCAATCCCGGTTTTAATCAGCGCAACCTGATCGGCACTGGGATCGGTGCCGGCCTGGGCGGTGTCATCGGTTCAAACATTGCCGGCTCCGGACAGCGGCAAGAAGGCACGGCCATCGGGGCTGCGCTCGGCGGTCTCGCAGGTTACACGATCGCTAACCGGACAGCTCAGCGACCAATGCGATACGGTAGCATGCCACAATATTCGTCTTATGGACCTAGTTATGGGCCATCCTATGGCCACCCACATCAGCCGCGCGTGACATACGCTCCCGCGCAACCGCATTATCAGCCCTACTATCAAAGCCATTATACAACCCAGGCCTATTACCCGTCGGTCTATCATGGCCAAATCGCCCCCGCGCCAGCATGGCCATCAACGCCGACCTATTACAGCCAGCCTACGACATCTGGTTGTTCAGACGGAGTTTGCCGACGCCGTGTTTGGTAATGGCGACCCTTAATATTGGGTTCAGCCTTCATTCAGCTTCGGTGGGTTTATGGAACGCTGCACGGTCTTAACTCTTTGTTAAGACTCGAATCCACCGAGGTGCCGGGACGGGCGCTTTGCCATGCAAAAGGACACGACCCATGATGAAGAGACTTGCAACGGCCTTGGCGGCCGTGGGCGCATTGGCCCTTTCACCGTTGAGCGCTCAGGCTCATAATACGAGCTATCAGCACTACCATCAGGGTTCTAGCTCTAACAATAATCAAGTCGTCGGGGGGCTCGTTGGCGCTGGCGTCGGCGCCGTACTTGGCAGCCAAATCGCCGGCAGCGGTGCACGCACTGAAGGATCCGTGATCGGCGCTGTCGTGGGCGGTCTAGCCGGAGCAACGATTGCTGGAAGCGGTAATCGGAACCATAGTTACTCCGGTGGCCACTATTATCAGCAGCCTCGGTCAACTTATTACCACCAGCCGCGGACATATTACCAACAGCCGCGCACGCATTATCAACAACCGCGGACCTATTATCAGCAGCCGCGGACGCATTACCAACAACCGCGTACCTATCATCAACCGCGGACGCATTACCAAACACGCACTTACTATCAGCAACCTCGGACCTATTATCAGCAGCCGCGGACTTACCATCAGCCCCGCGTGATCTATCAGCAGCCCCGCACACATTATCGTCCGCGGCCCGCACGTCGCGGCCACTATCATGGTCGGACGATCTGCTATTCCACACACTAGCGAAGACGCGCTTGTGAAAAATGATCGCGCCCCAAAATCAAAAGGCCCGGCGATTGCCGGGCCTTTTTTATTTCATTCGAGGTCTCTCGCCGGCCTAGCGTATGTTCACTTTGGCCATTCGACTGCTCTCAACATCCCTGTCTGATGGATTGCCATAAACATCGATCTTACTCATACCGCCCGAGTCAGCTTTGATACTTTTTGCTGCATAAACGGACATTTTTCCGACCCCGCCCATATCGGCATAGACATGATCACATTTCAGCGCCTCGGCATCGACTTTGCCAACGCCGCCCATATCAATATTCAACCGTGAACAGGCACCCGATAACGTCAGATCACTCACGCCGCCCACATCGATACTGATACGGCCGCCAGTAAAGGCTGAAATCTCTCCCGACGCGACACCGGAAACATCTAAATCCGTCAACTTAGGCATCGTTACAATGACTCGAACCGCGTGATCGTGACGATCATCGTCCCGATCAAAGAATTTATGGTTGTTTTTCTTACTCAGATAAAGCGTGTCGCCCTTCAGCTTCACTTCAAGCCATTCTGCACTGTCCTCTGTCGCCTCAGTCCTGACTGAGAAACGTTTTCCGGACCGGACATCCAGTTCGTAAACGCCACTTACATCGATGCTGTCAAACCCGCGAAAATCGTAATCGGCGATGACGTCGCGTTCAATATTATCGCCATCATGCGCGACCGCTGTTCCAGCAATCAAAAGTGTCGTTGCGGCCGCAGCCAGAAGATATTTCATACTGTCCTCCTTAGGGGACTATAACTGATGGGAACTGTGAGACGCGACGTGGAACGTCGCACCCCCGTTAAGTGGATCAGCGAATTTTGATCGACGAGAACATCGACTTATCCGTCGAAACATCGGTCGGATCGCCATGAACGTCGATACTGCCCATACCGCCGACGGTCGCGTCGATACGCTCTGAGGCATAGACATCCATCGACCCCATGCCGCCGAGTTCAGCGTTTACATCGGCACATTTCAGATCCTGTGCGTCGAGGTCACCCATACCTGCGAGCTGAATATCGAGCCGATCGCATGTTCCGCTTAAAGCCAGATCGCTAATCCCGGCGATATCGACATCGACATCGCCGCCCGTAAACGCGCTCACTTCGCCTGTCGCAATGCCGGCAACCTCTAGGCTCGATAATCTAGGCATCGTGACGATGGCCAATATGCCTTTATTATGGCGACCTCTGGTCTTGTGACCTTCATCATCTTCTGCGCCCAGAACGAGCGTATCGCCCTCTTGGCGAACCTTCATCCATTTCGCGTCTTTTTTGCGCGCCTCTGTGCGGACTGAAAATTTGTCGCCGGAACGGATGTCGAGCTTATAGACACCAACGACTTCGATCTTGTCGAAATCCTTGAGGTCGTGAGTCTGTTTGACGTCGCGCTTTACATCATCATCGTCGCCATGAGCCATAACCGGACTGGCCAACAGGGCCGCGGCTATCACGCCGCTCAATAAAGTTTTCATCAGGGCCTCCTCTCGATCCTTATTGAAAAACGATAATAAACGACAAGTGTCGTGTCAACCTAGATATTCATCTCTGACTCGTCGATAGTGACTCATAGATATCTCAGAGGCATTCCGCGAAGCGGTATGGTTTGCCCTGTGCCTCGCCTATAATCTCGTCCTCTTGCATCACGATCCGACCATCAATGATCGTATGAGTCGGCCAGCCCTGAACCTCTCGGCCATGATAAGGCGTCCAACCGGATCGGTTCGCTTGATCTTCATCGCGCAAGGTTCGGGTTGCTTTCATATCAACAATTGTGATGTCAGCATCATAGCCTGCGGCCAGTCGGCCTTTGCCGACAACACTCCAAACTCTGTTCACGCCGTGGCTGGTCAAATCGACAAAGCGTTCCAAGCTCAGCGCGCCTTTATTGACCCAGTCTAGCATCAGCGGAACGAAGGTCTGAACGCCCGGCATGCCGGACGGGCTGGCGGGATAGGGCATGGATTTTTCTTCCAGCGTATGCGGTGCATGGTCGGTCCCCATCACATCGAATGTGCCATTACGCACGCCTTCCCAAAGCCCCTGAGCGTTTTCATAATCGCGGATTGGTGGGTTTTGCTGCACCCGACCTTCAAGCTGCTCATAAGCCTCTGGCCCGTAGATCGAGAGATGGTTCGGCAGGATTTCGCAGGTCACGAGATCCTTGTTCGCGGCCAGTATCGGCACTTCCTCGGCCGTCGAAATGTGTAGCACATGAATGCGCTTATTGGCTTCGCGCGCCATGCGGATCAGGCGTTCGGTCGAGATGATAGCCGATTGTTTGTCGCGCACATCCGTATGTGAGGTCCAGTCGCCTTCGCGGGCCAAATGACGCCGCTCCGCCATGCGGGCCTCGTCCTCGCTATGGAAACTGGCGCGGCGATTGATGGATTTCAGCACGCGCCGAAGCCCCTCATCATCGGCGATCAGCAAGTCACCCGTCGACGCCCCCATAAACACTTTCACCCCGCAACAGCCGGGCAAACGCTCTAGCTCATTCAAATGATCGGCATTGGCGTGAGTGCCCCCGACATAGAAGGCATGATTGCAAAACATGCCGCCATGATCGACCTTGCCCGCCGCGCGGTCGAGCTTGTCCTGCAACATCGCCGCCGTCGAGGTTGTCGGATTGGTATTGGGCATTTCGAACACGCCCGTCACGCCGCCGAGCACCGCGCCCATCGATCCCGCGCGCAAATCTTCCTTATGCGTGGGTCCAGGCTCCCGGAAATGAACTTGGCTATCGATCACGCCGGGCAGCACGTGCAAGCCGGTAGCATCGATCACCTCGCCCGCGCTGGCTTGGCCGAGCGATCCGATGGCGACGATCTTTCCGTCCCTCACGCCGACATCGGCGACGCTGCGCCCGGAATGATTGACGATGGTGCCGCCGCGAATAAGAAGATCAAAAGTCATAGCTGGGGTCTGGGTCATAATGTCACCTTAGCCAAGTCTGGGCGGGCTCGCGACTCCCGTTCGTCACAGAATTCCGTATAAAGCTGTATGAGCCCGGAACGCCTATCCCAACGCTGGTTGAGTCTGCGGTGCTGGCTCGTCCTCACGGTCTTGCCTGCGGCCCTCACCCTATTAGCTGTCCTGGCGCTGCTCAAACTCATCGGCCCCGATGAGAGAACCTTAGATCACACGGCGGTCATGGTCGGTTTTGCGGCGCTCTACTTTACCATATTTCGCGGCGGTCACATGCTGATGATCCGAAGCTTGCACCGTGACATGATGCGCCACCATGAGGAAGCCTATCGAGAGGCGCTCGCCCAGTTATCGCAAGGCGAGCTGCGGCGCGCCAACCTCGGCTTCACCTTGGCCCGCATAAAGCGGGATATCCTCGTGAAACGCCGCGGCGAGGATTAATCCTCCACCTCATACAGCACGATCATATGGCCGTCCGGATCAATGAAAGCGACTTCGGTGAAGATGAACTCCGTGCCGCCCGTCGTTTTAGGCTCTGTCATCTCAAGCCCCATTTTTGCCAGCTGATCCATCTTGTCGGCTAAGCCCGTCACACCAATCACGACCGTGCTCATATAGGGACGGTCAGCGGGGCGCGGCAGATCGACATTCTTGACCTCGGTCAGGCCAAGCACGCGATCTTCACCCGGTTCACCCAAATAGGTGTAGCGCATCCGGCCTTCGCGCGGGATGTTGAAGACAGGGTAGGAATAGCTGTCGAGCGAACTCTCGCTAACGGGCGCGCCTTCAAACCCCAAAATATCGCGATAGATTTTCAGCGACCGGTCTATGTCGGCGACCAGCAGATTTGGGCGCTTAACATGCGGATAGACGAAGCTGGTCTGTTTGGCCGGTTCAGCTGACAAGGTGGTGGATGTCACACTCGTCGCGCAGGCTGGAAGGATTAGAAGGAGGGGGAGAAGAAGCTTTTTCATGCTCGCCCTATAGCGGCTCGACACAAGGACGCTTTGACCTGTGTTCAACGCTGTGGCAGCGGACCGTCATGGACGACACAAGCGCAGCCGAAGATTGGGAGCAAGTTCAGGCGCTGTTTCCAGCGCAGAATAGCATAACATCAAAAAGCTGGACCTTTGGGTTCAGCGGTCGCCTGCCGCGCACGCGGATAGACCGGCTGATGCAGACCCAAGCTGCAGCCAAGCTCGCCCTGATGCTCGATCAACGCAGCAATATGCGTATCAAAGCCCTGCGCACCTTCGCGGCCGTCAATCTGGAACAAGCCACCGCGGCCTTCCGGATTTCTATTATCGCCAATGTGTCGGTTCCGATCTTATTGTTGACCGTTATCAACCTGTTGTTTCCGGGCAGCCTTGGCCGCATCTTTCTATCAACCTTCGAAGTGAGTCAGCAGTTTTTGATGATACAATTGGGAGTCATGTTTCTCACTCTGTCATGGCTCCTGGCTGTTCTCATCTACGCCGTGGCTTGTCTGAATCAGGCCCGGGATATTCGTCATCTGATCGATCTGACCGCGGCGGAGCGCGGCATCTATTTCGGGCTTGAAGACATTGATGAGATGCAAAGCGACTAAGCCCTGCCGCCTTGCCATCGACCGCTGGCCCGGTTAACCCGCTCCTATGTCGACCATTCGAATTATCACCCCGATACGCGCCCTCTAGGCAGAGTGGCCTGCGCGTGTCGGCACATCCGAACTCCCCGACAATTTTATACCTGAAGACATCATCATGACGACTGACAGCCAAGACTCTTCCCCTGATTCTGGGCCGCGCGATTATCGCGACACGCTCTTCCTCCCAAAGACGGATTTCCCCATGCGCGCTGGCCTGCCCAAGGCCGAACCGAAATGGATCGAGTTTTGGGACGAGCAGAAGCTCTACCACACGCTGCGCAAACAATCCGAAGGGCGCGAAAGCTACACACTGCATGACGGCCCGCCCTACGCCAATGGCCACATCCATATGGGTACGGCGCTGAACAAGATCCTCAAAGATCTGATCAACCGTTCGCACCAGATGCTCGGACTCAACGCCAATTACGTCCCCGGTTGGGACTGTCACGGCCTGCCGATCGAATGGAAAGTGGAAGAAGAATTTCGCGCCAAAGGTCGCGGTAAAGACGATGTGCCAGCGTCCGAATTCCGCGCCCGCTGCCGCGAATACGCGAAAGGTTGGGTCGATATTCAGAGCGAAGAATTTCAGCGCCTCGGCGTCGTCGGCGATTGGGACAATCCCTATCTGACTATGCGCTTTGAAAGCGAAGCCGTGATCTGCGCCGAGCTGCTCAAGATTGCTAATTCAGGCCAACTCTATCGCGGCTCCAAACCGATCATGTGGAGTCCCGTCGAACAAACCGCGCTGGCCGAAGCCGAAGTCGAATATGCCGACCGCCGCGTGACGCAGATCTATGTGCGGTTTCCGGTCCGAGAAGACAGCCCAGATATTTTTGTCGTAGGCGATGGAGCGAGCCTTTCGCCAGAACGATCCATCCAAAACGCGCTTAATGAAAAAGACTATTCGGTGGTCATTTGGACCACGACGCCTTGGACAATCCCTGCAAACAGAGCGGTTTCATATTCTAAGGTTGTTTCCTACGGTATGTATGAAATCACAGCCCTTGAGGATGTCGAATTTGAACTTGGTCAGTCTGTCGGCGATAAATTGCTCGTAGCCGATGATCTATGGGACACGGTTGCTAAGGCTAGCTTTGTCAAAAATTCAAAGCGGTTATTTTCAGTTGATGAAGCCTCAATCCGAAAGATGGTCCTCGACCACCCACTCCGCCATATGCCTGGCGCGGATGGTAAGTATGACTTCCCCGTTCCAATGCTAGCAGGAGATCATGTCACGGCCGAAGCCGGTACGGGTTTTGTCCATACAGCGCCGTCCCACGGCGAGGACGATTTTAATGTCTGGATGAGCAATGGTGACAAGCTGGCGACCCTTGGCATCGACCCCGCTGTGCCGCTGACGATGGATGATAAGGGCTGTTACACCGACGTGATGCCGGAGCGCTTCGAAGGTCTCGACGTGATCCGCACGTCCGGCAAGAAGCGCGGACAAGACGGCAAGGCCAATCCTGAAGTCATCAAAGCACTTGTCGAAACGGGCAATTTGCTGGCCCGCGCGCCGATGACGCTGCGTGACGCGCATAGCTGGCGCTCCAAAGCTCCGGTCATTCGCCGCGCCACGCCGCAATGGTTCATCTCTATGTCCAAGGACAGCCTGCGCGATAAAGCGCTGGCCGAAATCGAGCGGACAAAATTCTGGCCCGAGCGCGGTCGCAACCGCATCGGCACGATGGTCAAAGATCGTCCTGACTGGCTGATCAGCCGTCAGCGCAATTGGGGCGTGCCGATCACGCTGATCGTTGGCCCGAATGGCGAGCTGCACACAGAGCGCGCCGATGCCGACGCCATCAATGCAAAAATCATCGAAGCGGTCTTCCACCACGGTGTCGACGGCTGGTTCAACACGCCGATTGAAGAGCTGATGCCAGAGAATAATGCGGGCTGGGAAAAGGTCAGCGACATCCTCGACGTCTGGTTCGACAGTGGCTGCACCCACGCGTTTTGCCTCAAACAACGCGACGATCTGCCCGACCGCGCCGACCTCTATATGGAAGGGTCGGACCAGCATCGCGGTTGGTTCCAGTCGAGCTTGATGGAGAGTTGCGCCGTTTACGGCGAAGCGCCCTATAAAGGCATTCTGACCCATGGTTTCGTGGTCGACGCCAAGGGGCTGAAAATGTCCAAGAGCCTCGGCAATGTCATGGCGCCCGAGGATCTGATCAAGAAATTCGGCGCGGATATTATCCGCCTCTGGGTATCGTCCTCCGACGTCACCGAAGAAATCCGTATTTCCGACGAGGTCATCAAGACCAATACGGATAGCTATCGCAAGCTGCGGAACACGCTGCGCTATATGATCGGCGCGCTGGATGGGTATGCCGAGAGTGAAGCTGTCGATTATGCCGACATGCCGGCGCTGGAACGCTGGGTCTTGCACCGCTTGCACGAACTCGGATCAGATCATGAAGAGCTTGTGCGCAATCACGACCACCGCGTGATCTTCTCGCGCCTGTTCAACTTCTGCACCAATGATTTGTCCGCCTTCTATTTCGACATTCGTAAGGACGCGCTCTATTGCGATCCGCTGGACAGCACCCGCCGCCGCGCCTGCCGCACGGTGATGAATGCGCTGTTTGAACGGCTAACGACGTGGCTCGCCCCGGTCCTCTGCTTCACCATGGAAGAAGTCTGGCAAGCCCGACGCCCTGGGTCCAGCGTGCATCTGGAAACCTTCCGCGACTGTCCAGACGCGTGGCAGGATAACGCCTTGGCAAAGCATATTGAAACCGTTCGCGCGACCCGTGAGCAGATCAATGAGACCATCGAACCCATGCGGGCCGAGAAGGTTATCAAATCCAGTTTGGAAGCGTCTGTTGTCGCGCCGAAGAGTGGATTGGCGGAGGCGCTCGACGCGCTCAGCGTGATCATCGCGGATGATTATGCCAACCCTTCTGATCCGACCGACACATTGGCCGACTATCTGATCGTATCGAATGCGGTCCTTGGCGAGGTGATTACGGTCAGCGACTTGAAAGAAACAGACGCCAAGAAATGCCTACGCAGTTGGAAATACTTCCACGGCGAGGGCGAAATCACACCGCGCGATGCAGTGGCCGTATCACGGTTGGATTAGGCGAAAACCGGCATGACTAAACAGGGCTACAACACGCAAACGGACACTCTGTCAGTCCTCCTTCTGACGGTCATGTTGGTCGCGGGGTCTGCCACGGCTCAGGACGCCCCATCCGCACCAAACTTTCGGGCTCACCCGTTCTTGCAATTCGATGCTGGTGATGGCCGGACGGCGGATATTGCGCTCGCCGATGTGGACGGTGACGGTGATCTGGATGCGCTCGTGGCCAATGGCAGGCACTGGGCGCAGCAGGATTTGGTGTTTCTCAATGCGGGCTCTGGGCGCTTTCTGGAAGCCAGACGTTTGGGCGATGGTCTCGCGGCCAGCTACGCGCATTTGGTCGCCGATTTTAATGCCGATGGTCACCCTGATATTGTCACGCTTGGCGATCAGATCCCCGCTATGCTGCGACTGAATGACGGATCGGGCCAGTTTGGCGCGGCGCGGCGCTTGGCAAACACGGACGGCCATGTTCGGTCCGGGACCGTGCTGGATGCCAATAGCGACGGCCAGCCGGATATCGCCATTGCGACACGTCGTGGCGCCGATGTGATCCTGCTCAGCGACGGTCTAGGCAGCTTTTCTGCGCCGATTGATTTGCCGGGTGACGGCAAAGGATCGACGGGTCTTGCGACCGGAGACTTCAACGGCGATGGCCGCACTGACCTCGTCGTCGCGCGCCGTGACGGCTCCGCCAGTGTGGTGATGATGAATAGAGGCGATGCCAAGTTCGGCGCCGTGCCCTTGAACGGTAGTGTTGGCGATCACCGCAAGGCGGTTGTCGGAGATTTCAACGGCGACGCAACCCCAGACATTTTGCTAGTCAGCACGGATGGCGACCACAAACTCTACACTGAGACGAACTCGGACGGTTTTGGCGGCCCCCTATCGATCAACCGGGACGGGCACGCCACGCAGGCGATGGCGGCGGCGGACCTAAATGGTGATGGTCGGCTGGACCTTATCGAGGGGAATGATGGGACCAATTATATCCTGCTCAACCGGGGCGACGGGACCTTTGCTCCACACCCACTGTCTGATGACACAGACGACACTTACGGCGTCAGCATCGCGGATATGAATGGGGACAACCGACCCGATATAATTGTTGCCAATTCAGGCGCGGCCAACCGCGTCCTGACCCAGCGATAGAGCGATCAATCGCCACTCGGCATGCCTTTGCCCGCATGTCTGACTGCACCGGGCGTCTTGCTTAATTTCGGAAACACACCCTGCATCGGCACTTGGCCGTAACGGTCGCTCTCCACGGTCACGATCGCATCACGCGCCGCATAATGCGGATCGTTCAGCATATCCGCTGCCCGGTAGAGCTTGCTGCAGGGCACGCCATGTTCATCCATGATGCGCTGCACGGCGTCCGCTGGATGTTGGGAAGTCCACTCTGTAATCCGCGCGTCCAACTCCGCTTGGTTGGCGCCGCGCGCAACATGGTCCGCATAGCGCGGATCGCTGGCTAATGTCGGCGCGCCCATCGCGTCCGCCAACCGCCCAAACACTGTGTCTTGATTGGCCCCGATGACAACTTGCCCGTCGGCGCATTCATAGATGTTGGACGGCGCGATACCGGGTAGATAACTCCCCGTACGTTGGCGGATGAACCCCTCAATCGCGTGTTCTGGAATCGTCGCCTCCATCAACGATAAGACGGATTCGTAGATTGAGGCATCGACCACCTGCCCCTCACCCGTCTTGTCGCGGTGGTGCAGCGCCGTCAGCGTGCCAATCGTCGCAAACAGAGCCGCCAGACTGTCGCCCAGAGAAATGCCCGCCCGCGCCGGTTTGCGGTCTGGCTCCCCAATCAGCGCGCGCAATCCGCCCATCGCTTCACCGACCGAGGCATAGCCCGCACGTTTTGAATAAGGTCCGGTTTGACCATAGCCAGAAACGCGCACCATAATGAGACCGGGATTGATCGCGGACAGCGTGTCATAGCCGAGCCCCCACTTTTCCATCGTGCCGGGTCGGAAGTTTTCAATCAGAATATCGGCATCCGCGACAAGCGCCTTGAGCGCCGCCTGCCCGTCAGCCTCACGCAGGTTCAGAAACACGCTCTCTTTATTGCGGCCCAATATTTCCCAAGACAGCGGATAGCCCTCGCGGCCCCAGACCCGCATCGGATCGCCGACACCCGGCTGCTCGACTTTGATGACGTGCGCGCCGTGATCGGCCAGCATTTGGCCGCAAAACGGCCCCGCGATCAGCTGCGCGACCTCGATAACTTTCAGATCGGTGAGCGCACCTTGGCGGGACGAAACCATCGTTGAACGGCGCTAGAGCCGGTCCGGGCGGTAGTCGTCAGCGCGGCGCAGGCTCTCATTACGCTCGGGCGCGACGCAGCCAATCACCCAAACGTCGTAGACGCGGTGATCCAGCGCACTAATGGCGGGGCGCGACGCGAACATCCAACCCGAGAACACCCGTGCGCCCTCTTCTGCGGCTTCGCCTGTCTCTTCCAACAGCCGATCATCAATCTGCAGAAAGGCATAAGTTTCTGGCAGTTCGGTCGGCGGCGTTTTTTCACAGTGGCGTGCATGAATGGTCAGGCTCCCAAACTCGAGCGAGTCACCAATCGGCACCGTGTAATCAAAGGTCCGCGCGGTTACTTTATCCAGCGCCCGTAGCTCAACCGCCTCGCCCATCAAATTGGGCGGCGGCGTAACGGCACTCGCCAGAACAGGCAGAGCCATCGCTATCAGGATCGATATGCGGCGCAGTGCGGGCATTAGTCCCCGGGTGTCCAGGCTTCGTAATCGGACGCAACCTCATCACGGTTAGCGCCCCTGTCGAGTGACCCTTTTGGCTTGTAAGCCCCCGGTGTCCCGGTCAGGTTCTTCTGATGTGGCAATTGCCAGTCATGGCGACGAATACCCAACTCATCCGGCTTTTCGTCATAGGTATGGTGCAGCCAACCATGCCATTCGGCGGGCACAGTCGTCGGATCGGCATAGCCCTTATAAATGACCCAGCGGCGTTTTCGGCCTTCAAATTCAGGACTGGCCGTCTTGGCCTCATGGTAGGTATTGCCGGACGCGTCCTCACCGACGGTCACGAATCCGCGCTTAACGGAGAATAGCGTGCCCAGCGTTGCGCCGTTCCACCAAGTAAAAAGCCGTTTGAAAAAAGCCATGTGAGTCGGATCCGTCTTCGGTTCGGGCAGCTTATGCCCGCGCAGGCAACGCGCGTAAAGCGCAAGGGTGACAGGAATATGGTCAGTTTGGGCCTGTTTTCGCCGTAAACACTCTATCAACCATTACTGACAAAATCTTACTTTCTTACGACTCCGTAAGTGGAGCTTTGGCCATTGGCCCATCTATAACCCCCTCGTGCGCTATCACTCCCAAGCCACAACCTTCCGCGTCATGCTAGGCGCCGCGCTGCTCGCTCTGCCCGTATCGGCAAGCGGGCAGTTGCGCGTGGACACGCGGATCGTTGCTTCATCCAGCTCCTGCTCGCAGTGTGATCTATCGGGCAAGCGCATGAATGGTATGACGCTTAAAAACGCGAATTTCGCGGGATCGCTCTTTAACAACTCAAACCTGTCTGGCGGTAAACTGCATGGGTCTGACCTGACTGGCGCGCATTTCCGCAAAGCCATGCTCTACGGCGTCACGGGCGAACAGGTCATTATGCGCGGCGCCGTCATGGAAGACGCGACCCTGACAGAAGCCAGTCTTTCGCACTCCACTATGCGCCAGGCGAATTTGCACCGGGCTGAGCTGACCCGCGGGACATTCAGCGACAATGATTTTCAGTCGGCCAATCTGATTGGCGCGAGCGCGGCGTCTGCGGACTTTACGCGATCCAATTTCGACCGGGCGCGCCTCGATAATGCTGATTTGACCAAAGCCACGCTCGATGCTGGCCAGTTTACAGGTGTGCGGTTTGGGTTTGCTAATCTGGAAGAAGCCTCACTGAAAGACACCAACCTATCAGACGCAGACATGACCCATGTGGTTGGATTAACGCAGGGACAGTTGGATCAGGCCTGCGGTAATATGAATACGCGCCTGCCGGACGGGTTGAACTTGTCCTATTGCGAAGGCGCGATTGGTACGAAACCAAACGCCCATCCGCCGCGCCATCCGCGTCGCGTTCAGGCTGCTATGCACGGGCTCGACCGAGCGATTTTGGACATTGAAACCTTACTCGCCGTGGAAACCGACGCCCCAACACGCTCGCGCCTACAACGGGTCCACCGCGACCTCACTCAATCGCGCGAAGCGATCCGGCGTTAGACCAGCAGCCGAACGGCGCCGCCGTTCGACAATTCGCTGGTCAGTCCTTCTCAACCGGCACTAATTTCAGGTGAAGTTCCTTTAGCTGAGCGGCATCGACTTCCGCTGGCGCGTTCATCATCAGATCTTGCGCCTGACCGTTCATTGGAAACAGGATGACGTCGCGGATTGTGTTGGTGCCAGCCAGCAACATAACGATCCGGTCGACACCCGGTGCAATCCCGCCATGCGGCGGCGCGCCATATTTAAACGCGTTGATCATGCCCGCAAATTCCGTGTCGACGACGGACTTGTCATAGCCCGCCAGTTCGAACGCCTTGTACATAACGTCCGGCTTGTGGTTCCGGATCGCGCCGGATGATAGCTCTACACCGTTACAAACGATATCATATTGGTAGGCCAGCAAATCGAGTTGTTTCTCGGCCGTGTCGGCGGCTTCCAGCGCCGCCATGCCGCCTTGGGGCATGGAGAACGGGTTGTGAGAGAACTCGACCTTTTTATTGTCTTCATCCCATTCATACATCGGGAAATCGACGATCCAGCAGAATTTGAAGATGCCGTCTTCAATCAAACCCAGATTGGCGCCAACCCGGTCACGGGCCGCGCCCGCCAGTTTATAGGCATCCGATTTCTTACCGGCAGAGAAGAACACGCCGTCGCCCGCGCCGAGACCCATTTCAGCCAGTAGAGCTTTAAGATGCTCCGGATCGAAATTCTTGAGCGCGGGATCTTGCGAGACGACCGTGCCGACTTCTTCGCCCTCTCCTGCTCTTAAGCGGGCATAGCCGAGGCCGGGGGCCTGCATTTCCTTTTTCGCCCATTTGTCCATCTCGTCAAAAAACTTGCGGGATTGACTATCGGTCGCGCCCGGGGCTGGAATAGCGATGACTTTTCCGCCGCCTTTGGTGATCTTGGCAAAGATTCCGAAACCCGTCTTGCTCTCATCCGTGAAGAAATCCGACACATCTTTGAGGAGGATCGGGTTGCGGAGGTCCGGCTTGTCGGAGCCATATTTATCCATCGCTTCGAGATAGGGAATGCGCGGAAACGGGGTTTCAACAGTACGGCCATCGGCGAATGCTTCAAACACGCCCGCCATGACGGGCTCAATCGCATTGAATACATCTTCCTGCGTCACGAAGCTCATTTCGATATCAAGCTGGTAGAACTCACCGGGTGAGCGGTCAGCACGGGCATCTTCGTCGCGGAAACAGGGCGCGATTTGGAAATAACGGTCAAAGCCCGCGACCATGATCAGTTGTTTAAACTGCTGAGGCGCTTGCGGCAGGGCATAAAATTTACCGGGGTTGAGTCGGGACGGCACGAGGAAGTCGCGCGCACCTTCTGGCGAGCTGGCCGTCAGGATCGGCGTTTGAAACTCGGTAAAGCCTTGGTCGATCATGCGGCTGCGCAATGAGTTAATAACCTGTCCCCGCAGCAAGATGTTCTTGTGCAGCGTCTCGCGACGCAGATCGAGATAGCGGTGCGTCAGGCGGATATCTTCAGGATAGTCCGGCTCACCAAATACGGGCAGTGGCAACGGATCGGCTTGGCTTTCAATCACGAACTCCGCCACGCGCAGTTCAATATCGCCTGTAGCGATTTCAGCATTCTTCGCGTCCGCGTCGCGGGCCAGCACTTCGCCTGTCACGGTGATCACAGACTCCGCGGGAACGCGTTTGGCGGCTTCGTAGAAGTCGACGTTCGGATAGACCACGACTTGGGTCAGACCGTAATGGTCGCGCAGATCGATGAAGAGCGCATTTGCATGTTCGCGCTTACGGTGAACCCAGCCCGACAGACGGGCGGTTTCGCCCACATGGTCGGCGCGTAGGTCGTTGCAAGTATGGCTACGGAAGTCGTGCATTTGAAATAGTCCGGAAAAGGAGGTCGCGCGCGCCTTAACGTCAGAGCCGCGCGGCTTCAAGCCGTGGTGGCGGTTGTTATGGAGTTAGGGTTCGCAAATATCCCGGCCTGCGCTAGGCTCGCCCTTATGATGCGCGTTATGAATTGGGCTTTGCCCGGGCTGGCAGCCGTCCTGATCTTGCTCGTGATCCGGCGTTGGTTCGCTGACGGTACGTTGGACATCGCCAGTCTCGTCATTGCCATCGCCGCGATTGCGTTGATGATTCTGACGCGCATTCAGGACAAATCACCCTGATGTCAGCCTTGGAGTCGCTGGGCGTGCAATAGAAACTCGGCATTACCGGACCCACCCTCAATGGGGCTGTCGGCTGTGACCACCGTCCGCCACCCTTCGCCGCGCAGCCAGACTTTGACTGCCTCTAGCGCCTCCTGAGCACCGTCACGCACGATTCCGCCGCGCCCGATATTATCCCGCCCGACTTCAAATTGCGGTTTGACCAACATGACAGCTTCACGGGTCAGCGATAAAGGCACAGAGAGGACTTTGGACAGCGCAATAAAACTGGCGTCACACACCATCAAGTCGAGCATTTCCGGGAATTGGGCCGCGCTCAAGGCGCGCGCATCTTGTCCTTCCATGGAAACGACCTGTTTATGACCCCGCAAGCTTGGGTGTAGCTGATCGCGCCCGACATCAACGGCATAGACGCATGATGCGCCGCGCCGCAGCAACACATCTGTAAATCCCCCCGTCGAACTGCCGATATCGAGGCATACGCGTCCGGCGGGATTTACCTTAAATGTGTCGAGCGCATGGACCAGCTTCAACCCGCCGCGCGAGACATAGGGATGGACGTCCCCCGCCTCGACCCGCGATCCATCTGCAATCGTCACAGACGCTTTCTTTAACACCCGCCCATTCACCGACACTAAGCCAGCCTTGATCGCGGCCTGCGCCCGCGCGCGGCTGTCAAAGTGACCGTGTTGAACAAGATAGAGATCGGCGCGCATGACGCCGTTCTAGCGGTTAAATGTCCCGTTGTGGACTCCGACTGCCTCTATTGCGCTGTCTGAAACCAGTACAGATCAAAGCGAGAGATCGCAGACTGAAACGCGGCAGCATTGTCCTTGTAACCCTGGGTCCGGCCCAACCCAGCAAGATCTGGACCGTTCGACCATTCGACAATCGTTAGCTGCGATGGATTCTCTGCGTCATCCGTCTGCGATTGCAGATCCACTTCGCCCAATTGCGCAATATAGCGCGCGCCGATTTGTTCAAAATCAGCTTCGATCCCGTCGAGATATTGCTGATAATTCGCCATGGTCCCTGGGCGCGTCCAAGCCGCAGCCAAAGTGTAATCCTTGGACGGATCGAATTTCAGAAGTGTATCGGCAGACAGGGTCGCAGAAAAAACGTGCAATTCTTCCCATCCCTCACGCCTCATGCGCTGATAGTCGGACCAGTCCGGAGACGCTTGAAAGGTTTCCATCGCGGCTTCATCAGGGAAAGCATAGAGAGCCATGGCAACGGGTTTATTCACGCCGAGCATCGTGTCCCGGATGCGCATCGTCCCTAAATATCGGTCACCGAGGCTTTCTGCGTATGGTATCGCGGTTTGAAAATATCGGGTTCGGATGGCCTGAGCCGCATCGCCCTCTCGCGGTCGTACAAGGGCGAACTGCAAAACCTCACCCGCTTTCAAATCGAGTATGGTCGATTGTACAGCCTCAGCAGTGACAGTCTTGGCCGCGACGGTCTTGGACATTGTCGGTCCTGCAGCACAGGCTGACAGAGTGAGTAAGGCAGTCAGGCAAGCCCCCGCCAGAAACAGTCCGGGTCGATTTAGCATTCTCGTCTCCTTGATATTCGTAGATATGTTCGAAAATGTGCCTAATCACCGAGAACTCACTCGGAAATGCGAGAATACTTGCCACGATGGTGCATAATCGTTACAAAGATGCATGTTTGATTGGGACGATCACAGACTTGTCCTAAGCTTGCATCGGCATGGGACCTTGCGTGCGACGGGTGAAGCCCTGAACGTGACTCACACCACTGTCGCGCGTCGTTTAGCGGCTCTGGCCGACCGTGAACCCACCCCTTTATTCACAAGACGAAACCGCGCCTATGTCGCGACGGAATATGGGTTAGAACGCGTCGCCATCGCCGAACGTATGGAGGCACTGCACGCATCGGCAACACGCCTCAGACGGTCATCAGGGGACGGCCTGTCGGGCCCGCTGAGCCTTTCCATTCCGCTTGCTGTCTATAAACATGTGCTGTTGGACACGATCCAAGAGTTCGTGGCTCGCTACCCCGCCATTCAACTCACAGTGGTCGGAACGGACAGGTTGGCAGATTTAGATCGGGGTGAAGCCGACGTCGTGATCCGGGGTCATGCCAGCCCACCCGACCATCTTATCGGACGCAAACTCTGCACAGTGGCGATTAGCGATTATGCGCATAAGGACTATTTCGCCCAGACGTCGCCGGAAAACCGACACTGGATTGCTGCGGATTGGAGCGCGGAGTGGATCGCCGAGAGCGCCTATCCTGACTATCCCGTGGGTGTCGTCATTCATGACATACAGTCCCGCTTCTTAGCGCTGGAAAGTGGTCAAGGCTTGGCCCGCGCCGCCTGCTTCATGGCCGATGCACACCCGGACCTCGTCCGTATCGATGACAGGCCCCCAACACCGATTTATGGTCTCTGGGCGCTCACCCATCCAGACTTGCGCGGATCACCCAAAGTCAGAGCCTTGATGGCCGCGCTGAGCGACAAATTGATCGCGTCCCGCACCTTGATTCAAGGAGACAGGATAGACGGTCTCTCCGGTTAAGCCCGGTTCGCGGCCTGCTCACGCCCTAGCGCTGCGAAGACGCGCTCAACTATCGCGTCCGCATCAAGTCCGGCTTGTTGATACATCAACTCCGGCGTGTCTTGATCGATGAAGGTGTCGGGCAACGTCATGGTGCGGATTTTGACGCCTGTATCAAGCGCGCCAGAAGCGGACAGGTCGTGCAGGCAGAAGGCGCCGAAGCCGCCGACCGAACCTTCTTCGATAGTGATCAGCACTTCATGATTACGGGCCAGTTGATGCAACAAATCACTATCAAGTGGCTTGGCAAAACGCGCATCTGCGACAGTGGTCGAGAGACCGTGACTGTCGAGCTTTTCTGCCGCCAGCAAGGCTTCACCTAAACGGGTGCCATAGGAGAAAATCGCGACCTGCGAGCCTTCACGTAGAACGCGACCTTTGCCGATTTTGAGCGGCTGCGGATCTTCTGGAATTTCAATGCCTGTGGCTTCGCCCCGTGCATATCGGAAGCCCGTTGGGCCATCATCACGCGCCACTGCGGTCGCGACCATGCGCGCCAGATCCGCTTCGTCCGCCGCCGCCATCAGCACCATATTTGGCAAGCAGCCGAGATAGGCAATATCGAACGCGCCCGCATGGGTGGGTCCATCAGCCCCGACTAGGCCGGCCCGGTCCATGGCAAAGCGCACAGGCAGATTTTGGATGCAAATATCGTGGACGACCTGATCATAACCGCGCTGCAGGAAGGTCGAATAGATCGCGCAGAACGGCTTGTAACCATCGGCTGCGAGTCCGCCCGCAAAGGTCACAGCATGTTGTTCGGCAATACCAACATCGAACATGCGATCTGGGAAGACCTCGCCAAATTCTTTCATCCCGGTACCGCCCGGCATGGCCGCCGTAATGCCGACAATCTTGTCGTCTTTTCGGGCCTCATGGATCAGGCTGTTGGCGAACACTTTGGTATAAGACGGCGCGTTCGGGATTGATTTGGACTGCTCGCCCGTGACCACATTGAATTTGGACACGCCGTGATATTTATCGGCGGAGTTTTCAGCCGGCGCGTAGCCTTTGCCTTTTTGTGTGACGACATGGATCAGGACAGGGCCTGTTTTCATATCGCGAACATTTTCTAGCACAGGGATCAACACATCCAGATCATGGCCATCGACGGGGCCAACATATTGAAAGCCCAGCTCTTCGAACCACGTACCGCCCATAAACATGCCGCGCGTATATTCTTCGGCCTTTTTTGCCGTGTTCTTGATCGGTCGCGGCGCGTCCTTGACCAGTGCTTTCGCGGCTCCGCGCAGCGCTTGATAACCGCCAGAAGACACGGTGCGGCTGAGCAGATGGCTCATCGCGCCAACGGGCGGCGCAATCGACATGTCGTTATCGTTCAGGATGACGATCTGACGGCTGTCTGATGCGCCTGCATTATTCATCGCCTCATAAGCCATGCCTGCTGTGATCGAGCCGTCGCCGATGACAGAGACAACATTGTTATTCCGGCCATCCAGATCACGCGCCACCGCAAAGCCCATACCCGCACTGATCGACGTTGAGCTATGCGCCGCGCCGAACGGGTCATATTCGCTCTCCGCGCGCTTGGTGAAGCCCGACAGGCCGCCGCCTTTGCGGATCGTGCGCATACGCTCACGGCGTCCAGTCAAAACCTTGTGCGGATAGCATTGGTGGCCGACATCCCAGATCAGCTTGTCGTCTGGCGTGTCGAAAACATGGTGGATCGCGACAGTCAGCTCGACCACACCCAGACCCGCGCCCAAATGGCCGCCCGTTACTGAGACTGCGTCGATCACTTCGGAGCGAACTTCCTCGGCCAGTTGTTTGACTTGCTCGCGCGAAAAACTGCGCATGTCGGCAGGTACAGTAACCGTATCTAGCAGGGGCGTATCGACCATCAAATCAAATCCATTCGCGTCAAGGGAAACCCCTTAATGACGACGCTCCAATACAAAATCCACAGCACCGATCAGCGTGTGCGCTCTTTCTCCGTAGGGAGCAAGGGCGGCACGCGCCGTATCGCCGAGCTGCCTCGCCTTGTCTTTTGCCCCATCAAGACCCAGCAAAGACACGAATGTGGCCTTACCAAGACCCGCATCTTTTCCGACCGCTTTACCCACAAGATCTGCATCGCCTTCAACGTCGAGAACATCGTCCTGTATTTGAAAGGCCAACCCAAGAGCGGTGGCATAACGGTCGAGCGCGGCAAGGTCATGCGGCTGCGCGCCAGAGATTAATCCGCCCGCTTTGGTCGCATAGCGGATCAACGCGCCAGTCTTCATCGCCTGCAAATTAGTGATCAGGGCCGTATCGCGGGCATCCTCGGCAACGGTGATATCTATCACCTGTCCGCCGATCATGCCGTTCGCGCCAGAGGCGCGGGCCAGTTCAAGCATAAGCTGGGTTCGGATCGCTGGGTCGGGATGGGCTTCCTCGCGCGCTAGAAACTCAAACGCGTGGGTCAATAAGCCGTCGCCCGCCAGCACCGCAATCGCATCGCCGAAAACTTTATGCACGGTCGGCTTGCCGCGACGCAGATCGTCATCATCCATACAGGGCAAATCGTCATGGACCAGTGAGTAGACATGCAGACATTCCAGCGCGCACCCTACTGTCAGAGCATTACCCGGATCACCGCCCAACATCCGGGCCGTTTCCATAACGAGGAAAGGCCGCATCCGCTTGCCCCCGCCCATGGCAGCATAGCGCATAGCCTCGGCAATGACGGCATGATGCCCGTTCGGCGACGGCAAAAGGCGGTCCAGAGCAGACTCGACCGCATTCGCGACATGCTGCAGCTGATCGACAAACCCAGTCGGGGACGACGTTCTGTCCATGACCTTAGTCAGCGTCGAACGCTTCCGTGCTGGCGCTACCATCTGGGGCGAGGACGATTTTCTCGACCTTCAACTGCGCACTTTTGAGCTTACCTTCGCAATGCGCCTTCAGCTTCGCGCCGCGTTGATAGATGGTGATGCTTTCTTCCAGCGGCGCATCCCCGGCTTCCAGCTGGCGCACGATTGCTTCGAGTTCAGCGAGCGCATCCTCGAAGCTCATATCCTTGATAGCTGTGTCGCTCACGCGGACTCCTCTTGATGAACGCCCATTGCATGAACGTCTGTCGGCCTGACCATGCGGCGGCGGCTCCAATGGAGGTCGCCATTCTGGCTCTTGCAGCGCCAACCTCGCGCCATCAGGCTGCCCTTCACCATACGGTTAAACCATCCATGACCAGAGACATAGACGATTTTGCCACCTGCGGCATGGTGTTCCAGGTCGCTACAAACATCATTCGCGCGCGTCCGCGCTTCATAATGGCTTTCCATGCCGTCACTATAGCCAATGAACCAGATAATCCGGGCGATTGTGCCCCAGCTCTTTGGGCGCATTTTCAGCGGGCCCAGCGGCGGTGAAGGTAACGCCGCCTCGACCAAGCCGGGCAAAGTCGCATCAGGCTCTCGCCCTGCCGCGAGCGCTGCGCTTTCGACGGCGCGGGGCAGCGGACTCGATAGAACCGTGTCAGCTTCGCGCGCCCATTGGATCACCTTTTTCGGCGGCTTTTGCCCCGGCTTGATCCCGCCTTCATCATAGCGGATCCACCAGTCACGAAACTCCCGCCATGTCAGCCGTACTTTGCGCGACAAAGCGGGCTTACCGTGCCGCACGAGGATGATCGTGTCCTGCTGCGGCGACTTTTTCGGCTTGGTGCGCGTCATAGCCGTGACGGCGCGCGACCGACATCCGGGCAGCGCAATCCTTCTGTGCGGTCGCAGCGATTGAACGAGAACATGAGAAAATCAGCCCGACCAATCAGGTGATCGAGCGGGACAAAGCCCGGACCGAAATCACTCTCGCGCATGTCGTTTCCAAACGGGTCCGTCCGGGTCAGACGCGAATCGGTTGAGCGTTCCCGATTATCGCCCATGAAAAAGATATGGCCCTGCGGCACATCGAAAATGTCAGTATTGTCGAGTGGCGCGTCATCTGATTGCTCAAAGATGAAATGGGGTTCGTCATCGCTCGGTAACGACTCGGCATAAAGGGACGCGCCTAAAATCGACCCGAACGTATCGTTGACCCGGTAGAGTAAGTCGCCTTGCGACTCGCGCGGAACCATCCCGCCATTAATGATCAGCCGTCCCTCGACGACTTGGACTTCATCGCCGGGCAAACCGACGGCCCGCTTGATCATCACCGTGCCATTATTCGGATTACGAAAGACGACAATGTCGCCACGGTTGGGCAGGCGCGAAAAAACTTTACCGTCCGGCAGAGGCAGCTGGTGCAGACCCAGCGGCAGCGAGTGGCGCGAGTAGCCATAGGCAAATTTGGAGACATAAATGTGGTCGCCCACTTCCAAGGTCGGCTGCATCGATTCTGAGGGGATTTTGTAATGACCCCAAACCAGTGTCAGGATCGCCAGCATGAAGATGGACAGCTTGATGAAAAAGCGCAGTTCTTCGACCAGGCGCGCGAAAACCCCTGACGGTTTGACCCGCTTGGTCGACCGGGTCGTCATATGCTGGCTATTTCCTCGCATCGTCTGCGCCAATGGCAAGGGTGGACCGCGCTTTCAACTGTCAATACACAGCCCGGATTGATAGTCGGACGCCATGACAGCCCGGATTATGACCGCTGGCCCCGATGCCTATGCCCATGCCGCAGAGATATTGCGCGCAGGCGGCCTTGTCGCGCTCCCGACTGAAACCGTCTACGGATTGGCTGGTGATGCCCGGTCTGACGTTGCGATTACGGCTATTTATGCGGCCAAAGGTCGACCCTCGAACAATCCGCTCATCACGCATGTTCTGAAGAGCGGCCAAGCCCATGACTATGCCCATATCAGTGATCTCGCCGTCAAACTTATGCAGCATTTTTGGCCCGGCCCGCTAACGATCGTTGTGCCGCGCCGTGACAGTGATTTAGCGCTGCGCGCCGCATCGGGGCTCTCAACCATCGCGCTGCGAAATCCAGACGCACCTTGGGTCGACGGCTTATGTCAGGCCGGTTGGACCGGACCGCTAGTCATGCCGAGCGCCAATTTGTCCGGCCATGTCAGCCCAACGACCGCCGCCCATGTCATGCACGATCTGGGCGAGCGGATCGACCTGATCATCGATGGCGGCCCCTGCAAAAAAGGGGTCGAGTCCACCGTTATCCGCGTAGAAGAGACCCGCGCGGTCTTGTTGCGCAGCGGGGCGATTGCCCGCGCTGACATTGAAACGATCACCGGACCCTTAGCCGAGCCAGACCCGGCGGGACCCCTCGCCTCACCCGGCATGTTAGCCCGTCATTACGCCCCGGAGGCTACGCTGCGGCTGAACGCGACAGAGGCCCTTATCGGTGAAATCCTGATTGGCTTTGGCCCCGATTATGGCGCGCCAAACTTGTCAGAGGCGGGCGACCTGTCGGAGGCCGCGCGAAACCTTTATCGCATGATCCGCGAATTCGACGGGCCGGGGCAAAAACTGGCTATCGCCCCCATCCCCGAAACCGGGCTGGGCGTGGCGATTAACGACCGCTTGCGCCGCGCCGCGCTTGGCCGCTAGAGCGCACTCATGGCCTCGACACCTCATACCCAAGACAGCCCCGGCATTAGCGCTCTGAAAGCCGCCTTGCCCGCCAAGGCTTGGACCCAGGACTCCGATATCATCGCTCCGCATTTAACGGAATGGCGCGAAAAATATTTTGGCCAGACGCCGATCCTATTGACACCAGGCACGACCGATGAAGTCGCGACCGCCGTTAAAATTTGCGCCGAACACAAAATGCCCATCGTCCCGCAAGGCGGCAATACTGGCTTGGTCGGCGGACAGACCCCGCAGGGCGAAGTGCTGCTATCACTCAAACGCATGACACGGGTGCGCGACGTCAATCCCATTGCCAACGCCATGACCGTCGAGGCGGGGGCCACGCTGCATGCCGTCCACGAGGCCGCAGACGCTGCTGACCGCAAGTTTCCGCTGACCCTGTCCTCGCAAGGATCTTGCACGGTCGGGGGTGTCCTTTCGACCAATGCGGGCGGCAATCATGTGCTGAAATATGGCACGACTAAAGAGCTGGTCTTTGGCGTGGAAGCGGTGCTGCCCGACGGTCAGATTTTCAATGGCCTGACCTCTCTGCGCAAGGACAATACGGGCTATGATTTATCGCGAATGTTTCTCGGCGCTGAAGGCACGTTGGGCATCATCACCGCAGCGACGCTAAAACTCTTTCCCAAGCCGAGCTATATTGCGCGCGTCATGATGGGGATTGCCTCGGTTGAAGATGCGGTGGCCCTGCTGACGCGACTGAGCGGCCCCTCACTCGCCATGTTTGAAGTGATGCCGCAGATCGGTTTCGCTGCCGTCGTCGATAATATTGAGAATGAGCGCGACCCTTTCTCTGAGCCCCACCCTTGGTACGTCCTCACCGATTTCGAGGTCGCGACGGCGGAGGCGGGCGAAGCGCTTGTCACCGCACTGCTTGAAGACGCCTTTGCGGCCGGCTTGGTGCGGGACGCCGTCTTGGCTCAATCCGACACGCAATTCCTAGCGATGGGGTCGATCCGCGAACATATGAGCGCGGGACAGAAGTTCCTCGGCGGATCGATCAAGCAAGACATCACCGTGCCTATCAATCACATCCCAGAATTCTTCGCCAAAGCCGATGCCGCCGTGCAATCCATCGTTCCCGGCTGCCGACCCGTTGGCTTTGGCCATTTTGGCGACGGTAATATCCACTATAATATCGCCCAACCCGATAGCGACGATATGGCCGCAAACCGCGACGCCTTCCTCGCCCGCTGGGACGATATTTCAGAAGCTGTCTTTGATATTGTCGACGCGCTGGGCGGATCGATCAGCGCCGAACATGGTATTGGCATCATGAAGCGCGACACGCTCGCCACCCGCGCTGACCCCGTCAAAATGGCGTTACTGCGCCGTGTCAAAACAGCGATGGACCCAGACGGGATCATGAATCCGCGTGTTATGGTTTAATTTAACGAATCGACCGCTCTGAGCTTTAGCGAAGGGCGGTAGGTCGATTGGTTGGCCCGGAGGGTGAGGGCCCGAGAGGGCCCTGTTTGTGACGTCTTGGCGATATCAACTCCGCCATTATCCGGCATGTCCGGACATGCCACCTTCGGCTGCCTCGTCAAAACCCAGTTTCGGTAAGGTGCATTGAATAGAGGATAAAAGTGGATATTGAAAAATCATCCACGCTGACCCACAAAAATGCGCTGCGTCTAATCCCGCCCAATAATTACGGACGATAGATATGAAATTTTCTTTGTCGCTTTTGGGTGTGCTTCTAACCCCACTCTGCGTTTATTCCACGGCCTGCAGCCATAAGCAGAGTTTCAAAATTGAGCACGATGTTGTGGTAGATGAACGAGAAGTGACGTTTATCATAAAAAATTCCGGCACAGATAATTTTTGTTTGCAACCGGACGCGCATGCGTACTTCTATATGAATCAAGCAGGATTGGCGGATTCGATAGCCTCTCCTTCTGGCAATGATGGCTATAGAGAAATTTCTGCCAGGGACGAAGTTAAGTATAGTTATAGATTGAGTGACAGTATAATACTTGGCGGTGATGCTGAATACTCTATTTATATTAACGTATATGATTGTAAAGTTAGGGAGTTGGATCATGTGACCTTCAAAAATTTGGAGGAAAATCATCCTAGCTATTATTTTCTTGAAAACTTTCAGCGCTCCGGAAAGCTGCATTAACTTAGAGATTTTCAGACCTCCAAGTTTCCCACTCCATCCCCGCCTAAAAATAATCTAATCCCCGCTCTCCCAACCCCGCTTACTCTCACTCTGTTCGCTACAGACACGGGGAGGTGCATGACCCTCGGTGTGGCGAGCAGGTGTGACGGCTTGGATTTGCGTGCGGGGGACGTCCCGCGCCAGAGTGATCTGGCGGCGCTCGGTCAAACGGGAAC